>Ga0247837_1000256_pt1 | contig 108525 bp, 88 predicted proteins | sample LaCtaG_2_FD_187115 | JGI IMG/M metagenome (GOLD analysis project Ga0247837, IMG submission 187115) | Freshwater microbial communities from meromictic Lake La Cruz, Castile-La Mancha, Spain - LaCruzMarch2015_14.5m | ecosystem: Environmental > Aquatic > Freshwater > Lake | place: Spain... | reverse complement strand
ACACCTGGGAGTCACTGGACAGCTGCACCTTGCCCTGGGCTTGGCCGAGAGACAGCGGAGGAGAGGAACACAGGGCCAGACGGCCGAGGACTGAGGCAGGCTGGTTGAAAGTTCCTAGGAAGCCGTCTCTATACTGACTTGTGTGTATCTGTGGGTCTGTCAGTCTGAATCCACACTTCGCCAGGCCTGCATCTTCCGGCCAGTACAGACTTTCCACTCGAAATTCAGTCCCTCCCTCAGGACTTGTGTATTGCGGCTCGGCGCCTAGCACTGCCAGTTCCCAGTGCACTGTAAACGCTTGACTTCCCACGAAATCGATACCATTAATTGAGACTTGCAGTAGGTAAGGACCTGGAGAGAGGACTGGGACTTCGCACTGGAGTGTGGTGGAGGAGAGCACTTGCTTCCACGAGGCCTCAGTAAGACCGAATCGACAGGAAAGTGAACCCATAGCAGTGAATCCCGAACCTGTTACAGTTACTACCGTTCCTACCACTCCGTACCGAGGGGCGAGTCCACTGACAGTGAAGTCATTATAGGCAGTATATGTGGCGTGCAGGAAAGAATGGTACTGCTGTCCGTTATAGGACAGTTCAATGCCTATGGCTCCAGTGGGAGTGACAGGCGCTATGCAAGCAATTCGTTCTGACGAGAGATAGTCACTGGCAATCACGATGCCATTGATTCTGCAGAAAGTAGGGTCTAGGAAGCCACTTCCCTCTATCAACAGTGGCGTACCGCCCTGTGTAGGCACCAAAATAGGACTCACCTTTGCAACTAGTGGCAAATCATAGTATAGAAAAGTGACTCCGGAGTCAGTGTAGAGCTGTCCATTGACACTGATGTCCACCTGCACACTGCCAGGCACTGCCCACACTGGACTTACGCAGGTCACCTGATTAACACTGATAAGTGTTGCTGGGACTGCAAGGAGATTACCAAAGCGGCAGTTGACCACTGGGGTGAGGTGGTCGCCTGTGAGTGTGACGAGTGTTCCGCCTGCTCTGGGTCCGAGAGAAGGAGTGCAGAGGTAGAAAGAGGGGTCGGGGACTACAGCGAAGGGCTGCGAAAAAGGAAGGAAGTGCTGCATATCAGAGGAAAGTTTGAGAGTGCTGCTGAGGCCGAAGAGCGTGTGGGGGGAGAAGCAGGCAGCCAGGGTAGAATTCAGCACAAACAAGTCCTCCAACAGCAAGCCAAAGTGACACTTCCAAGCACTCCGCCACTGAAAGCCTGCACCTGTCAGTTCCACTAGCGTCCCTCCATTGGAAGAATACACATATGCGGAAGCCACTCCCAGACTAGGGTCACTTTCATAGAAGAACTGCTCAGACACCAGACCTGCTTGACTATAGTCGAAGCCGCCTACAATCAGGTGCAGAAACACCAGTTCGGAGACAGGGCGAGGAGGACTGCTGCACGTAATTCGGCTGTCCAGGAGAGAGGCAGGGACGAGGTGGCCTCCGAAACTGCACTGAATTAGGTCAGTTGGTTTGATCCAGCTGAAATCTCCCACTAAAGTGACCACTGTGCCGCCAGAAAGCGGTCCTGACATCGGCGTAAAGGTGTAGTCTGAGAACCCCAGAAAGGTAAACATGACTGGTTTGTCTAGAAATAGGGTCTGCAGAACTTCCACTGCCACTCTCACCAGTCCCGGCAGGGCCATAGGCACACTGCACCTCATCTCTCCATAAGTCACCACCACTCCCTCGCCCGCCTGGTCCCCAAACCAGCAGCTTCCATTCCTCACAAAGCCGTTCCCATGCAGCAGTACAGCGTAGCCTCCCTGCCAAGGCCCTTTGGTGATATTGACTAGGCCGAGACTGGGAGAGGGGAAAATATTGAGTTCAGTTGCACTGAAGTAGTCCTGTCCATTCAGACTCACTGATACATGTTCATTGTTATGTACGCGGTGATTAAAGGCCAGAGCGCGGAAAGTCACTTGCAGAAGTGAATCAGACACATATAATGTGGATATCAGCTGCTCGCTGAGATCTAGCCGCGCCTGCAGCTCAGCTACAGGCAGGAAGCCCTCCCCGCGCAGAAACAGCGTTGTAATGGCATCTTCGAAAGCGTAGTTGGGCTCCAAACTGAGGACCACTGGCTCTGGCACGACTGCTATATTGAGACTTGCACTCAGAGAGCCGTCGAACTCATATAAACTTACAGACACTTCGCCAGGCCCTTCAGTGCGTAAATCAGGACTGAGGCAGGTCGCTGTGGACGGAGAAGTTACGACTGCTGGGGACACATACTCTGCACCAGATGCACCTGTAAACAGACACTGAGTCACACTGGGAATATGCAGAGCTGAGACAGTCAGTAGGGACTTGCCCGAGAGCATGAGACGAGGAGGGTCCAGTGCAATAAGCTGTACCGAGCCCACCAAGGTGAAGGAAAGCAGTTCCAGTGCCACTGCCTTGTTCTGCATGACTTGTAAAGTCACCACCCCAGACAGAGTGGCGGAGGGCACTGAGCAAGTTAGTGTGGTAGCGGAGGCACTGGCTGCTGGCACTGACTGCACACTTCCGTCTGGGTACTGCAGTTTGCACTCGTAACTGCTGTCTGTGTAGAACTGCACTCCCTTTACCTCAACTTCCCCTCCGCTCAGAGGCAAGCGAGTAGGCTGCACACTTAGCGTTCTACTGGTCCTAGGCAGCCATATCGTCACTTGACAGTCACTTGTGAAGTCATAACCTTCATTGAAGGAGACTTCTACACACAGAGTCCCCACATCTTGCAGTCGTCCAGTGGGACAGAGTCACCCTGTGGACACAGCTGTCATGAGCAGGGCAGGGTGTTGGCCAGCTTTGCACAACAAGGTAGTTGTGGGAGCAACTGGGGACAGAGTAATGAGAGTGTTGTTGCCTATGAGAGAGGAGGTAAGTTGGTAGTGGTCTGCATGAATGGTGAGTGAAAGAGTAGAGACTACAGTTCCCCTGTCCTGTAGAGTTAGTGCATACGGCCCTGTAAGGCCCCAAGTCGAGCATCTGATGTGCTGACTAGTCTTCCAAGTCGTTTCCGCAGCACTGCCATTCCAAGCACAAGTCATAGCAGGGCTAAACCCCACTCCAAACACCTCAACATGCGAATTGGCATGTATATAGACAGGGTAACTTGCACTAATCACCACTCGGGACAGAAACACCACACTGTACTTCTCACTTAGGCCTATTAAGGCAACATCCACAACTTGCACTATCACTGTTCCTAGGACAGATATTGGCACAGGACAAGTCCCTGTGTCTGTTCCACTCAGCGTAATGGTCGTTTCGCCCAGTCCTTCATATGAACACCTTAATTCCTCCACTAAATAAGCACCTGTAAGCAGCAGAGTAGCGGGAGTGTAGGAACTAGAGGCTGTCACTGTGTGCACTCGAGGAGTGGATTTCACCTGTAGAGTCAGGGAATTGGTCCAATCATAGCGATTGAAGCTCACGGAAAGTTGGTAGGAGCCGGCTAGCAGAGGAGTCCAGTCGCAAGTGACTTGGCTTGCACTGATGTAGTGGCCTGTTCCTAGAGTTGCACCGAATTTGCACAGGATCTGGTCTTTAGAGGCATAGAAGTTACTGCCCTGCACCTGTACCTGAGTGTTGACAGCCTCATACACATGTGCGGGACTGAGAGCTGTCAGAACAGCCTGGGACACGCAAGTATACAACTCGATTACTGCGCCGATGTTGACAGATAGCGTAGTCCACTGAGTCGAGGGACAGGAGATGAGGCAAAGGCCGGGACTGGACTGAGGAAGGCCGGAAACAGAGCAGGTGGCAGAGGGACTGCCCTGAATAGCAGTGAGTCCGCCCCAGCCAGTGTCTGGCAGCAAGGCAACGACGCAGTACACACTCACTAGTCTGAGGAGAAGCATTGGCCACTATAATGTCCAAGCAGGAGATCGAGGCGATCCTGCAGAACGAGCAGAAACTCAACGAAGTGGTTCTGGCGGCCTTTAACGCGGTGGATGTCGACGGCTCTGGCTTTATTGACGAGCCTGAGCTGAAGCAGGTCATGACAGGCGTTGCCCGGGACATTGGCATGCCTGAGCCCTCTGATTCCGACGTGAGAGAGGTACTGAGAGAGCTGGACACTAACAAGGACGGCCGCATCTCAGTGGACGAGTTCAAGGTGCTGATCCGCCAAGTACTTGAGCTGATGAAGGAAGGCAGCTAATAACTAGGAGGGATAATATATGATCGAGAAGAAGCTCATCGGCAACATACTGGCAGAGGACGATGAGGAACTGCCGAGTCGCTTCACTACGAAGCGCTTCGTGTTGCTCAACCATGAAGAAGTCGAAAAGCTGCCGCGCAGCACATCAGCGCCTCCGGACCACTTTCTAAACTCACAAGACGTGTTCCGGCCTTGGCCCGAGCTCCCTCCAGGCTTCGCCCCTGCCAAGTCCCAACTCAACCACGCCAGTCCCGAATTCGTGCCCACCGGTCTATTCGCACCCGAGTTGTCCACCCCTCCCAGAGCCGAAAAGGAACTAGGGCTAATGCAAGGCAGACTGGTGGAAGCTGCTAAGGACCAAACTGGGTCTCGCCTGCTTCAAACCCATTTGGAGCTGTGTTCAGAAGAGGAACGGCAAAGCGTGTTCGAGGAAATCGCTTCCAGTGCATTGCCGCTGGCTACAGATGTATTTGGAAACTATGTCGTTCAGAAGCTGCTAGAGCGTGGGACTCGGGAGCAGCGAAGAGTCCTAGCAGACCAGCTGGTAGGCAGCGTGGTGCCACTGTCCCTGCAAATATACGGCTGCAGAGTGATGCAGAAGGCACTGGAAGTGACGGAATTCGAGCAAAAGAAGCTGCTTGTGCGGGAAATCCGGGGCCAGGTCGAGCAGTGCGTGGACGACCAGAACGGAAACCATGTAGTGCAGAAGTGCATAGAGCAGCTCCAGTTCGAACATGTCACTTTCATAGTGGCCGCCTTGCGGCCTAGGACTGTGTACTGGGCTATGCACCCCTACGGCTGTCGGGTTATTCAGCGCATAATCGAGTTTTCTCCTCGAGAAAAGATCATCGACATGATCGAAGCCATTCTGACTCGGGTAGTGGATATCAGCAAGGAAGCCTATGGCAACTACGTGATCCAGCATATCCTCGAAAAGGGCAACCCCGAGGACAAAGCCCGGCTCCTGTTGAGTGTGCGGACGAAAGTGAGAGATCTCAGCAAGCACAAATTCGCAAGCAACGTAGTCGAGAAGTGCTTGATCTGTGCACCTCCAGAGGAACTCGAGCTGTTCTCTGTGGAGCTGTTCGGCCCTGCAGCCTTCGAGTTGATGACGGACAAGTATGCGAACTTCGTGGTGCAAAAGGCGCTGGAGGTGGCTGTGGAGCCGCTGCAAGGCAGACTGGTGGCGAGAGTGGGGGAGTTAGGGGCCAGTCTGCGCACCTATACATATGGCAGACACGTCCTTGCGACTCTTGAGAAGCTGCGAAAGTCTCAGCGCCGTCTGATTTCCTAGCGTAGCCTAAGGCTTAGACACGCCACACTGTATATTACTTCTATATCTCTGGAGGGTATGCAACCCTATTCTCCCATTAAGTAGACAGGACTGAGTCCCTATAGCCTGTTGCCGGGTGTTAAAGGTGCACTTCCCAGTCCTGTTATATTGGTGTGCAATGGCTGCCTACATTGACCTGGTCATTTTCTTCATCTTCTTCTCACTGCTGCTGGGGTGCATATGCAGGGAAATCACGAAGATGTGGGGAATTCCGTACTCGCCAATGCTGCTTATCTTGGGACTGATATGGGGCGGACTTGAGGAGTGGATCGGCTTTGTAGGCGACTCTTCCAACCTAATCAAGCAAATTGAGCCTGTAATTCCTACGTAGCACGCAATTCTGATGATCTTTCTGCCTGTATTCGCCTTCACTTCGGCTTACTACACAGACTACCACATAATGCAGAGGAACATATTCCAAGTGCTGCTCCTGGCGTGTCCTGGCATAGTGGTGTTGGGGGTTTTCTTCGCAATTATCTTCAAATACATGTTGGGATACGACTTCAATTGGGCGGAATGTCTGCTAATTGGGTCCATTTTGGCTGAAACAGACCCAGTGGCCGTGAGTTCCCTACTAGAAGACATCGGAGTGTCCGAGGGCATTTCCTTCGTAGTGGACGGGGAAAGTCTACTCAACGACGCTACAGCCATAGTGTTCTTCATGGTAATGGAAGGGTTTGTCAAGGAAGAAGCCACCTCCGCAGGGGACATCATATCCCTGCTAGCGAAGCTGACTTTAGGGTCCGGATGCGTGGGACTGGGCTTTGCACTTGTCACCTGGTTCTGGATGCGCAGACTAGCAGACGACCCAATTGAAGTGACGACTCTGACATTACTGGGGTCGTACCTGTTATTTGTGATTTGTGAGGGACAGGAATTGGACATGTCCGGCATTCTCGCTATTTGCTCTTTCGGCTATTTCCTTTGTGGCTACAGCGAAGCCTCTATGTCTCCTCTGGTCCTCGAGCCTTTGGGAGTGGTGTGGGACTTCCTTGCGTTCATTGCGCAAACTGTCATTTACTTCCTTACGGGAATTATCATAGGCGGGGCAGTGTTCAGAGATGGGAATATCACAGGCTTCGACTGGGCGATGCTAGGCGTCAATTGCATTTTGCAGTACCTGGCGAGAGCTTTGATGATAGCCTGCTTCTACCCGATTTTGAAGAAAGTGGGGTACAGTATCAACTGGAAAAGCTTCATTGTCTATGTGCACTCCGGCTTGAGAGGCACTGTAGGCCTGGTGCTGGGACTCACTGTGTGGTTCGACCCAGACTACTCAGAAAGACTGAGAACTGTGGCAGTACTGCACTTGGCAGGCTTGGCCTGCTTCACTGTCATCTTCAACGGCTTCAGTGCGAAGGGAATCCTGAGACTACTGAAACTGGGGAGGAATACGTATGAACAGGAAATAGCTGTGAGTCAGGCAGTGAAGGCGATGGTGGCTGAAGTGGAGGAAAAGGTCGCGAAACTCGCTCATACGTCTGGATGGGAAATGGTCGATTGGGAGCAAGTCATTGCCCGTTCAGGCATGAATCGCTTGCCTGAAGATGTACTCATGCAGCTCACACACGGCCGAAAGACGCTCAAACTACTGCGAAAAAGGGGCGAAACGGTGGAAAACCTCCTTTCTGAGTACGAAGAAGTCCTGTCGTCTGCTACAGACACTAGCAAACTGATAGAGGCGCGGTCCCGCTTCCTTTCCATCGTGAAGTCCAAGTACTTGGAGGCGAAGACGGAGGGACAGTGCAACCCTGAGACCTATGTGTTCCTTTTCCATAGTGTTTGCAAGGCGCAGGACCAGACCCCTGTCAAAATCAGTTCCTGGGAAATGCTGGAATCAGGTCTGCTCAACGGTCCCTTCCAAAAGGTATTCATGCGCATCAAAAACGCCCCTCTCATCGGCAACCTCGCAAGACGTTACTTATACAACAGCGTCGGTGAGGCCTACGACGCCTGCTTAGCCTTTCTCAAGGCCAACAAAGAAGCACTGGAAGAGATGCACGAGTACTTCGACGGACTGACATCCGCTGTATCTGATAAGCTCTTGACTGAAATCAGAGAGCAAATAACCGCCTGCAAGGACTTTGTGGACTATGAGATCACGGGCGCTTTCCCGCAAATCGTAAAATCGGTGCAGGAAAAACACGCACTTTGCTACATCTTAAACTCCCTAAGGGAGATTATTGACAGGGCTGAGGAGGGCGGAGTGCTGACGGAGAAGGAATCGAGAGTGGTTGGAGATGGTCTGAAGGACCGTCTTTGGAAGCTGTATTACGATAACCCTTGGAGGCAACTGCCGGATTTGAATAGTGTATTTGACCGGATTCCGATGTTCCAAGGGATAACTGCGGAGTTGAAAGAGCAAATTATTGCTGAGTCGCAGATTACGCTGGTGCCGAAGGGAGGCAAAATCTTCGCGCCTGGAGAGCGGCTCAGCAGAGTGTTCGTAGTGCTGCACGGACGCGTCGTAGAGTCCAACGGCAAGGGCAAAAAGTACGAACACGAGCAAGGCTCCCTCGTCGGCGCCGAGTACTTTCTGACGGCGACCACCCTTGCAAGCACCAAAGCCAGCGCCGCCACTCTCACCTACATCCAGACTTTTCCTGTCAGCATCTTCAAAGCCAACTTCGACGCTTTGGAACTCGGCTTGTGGCAGGCCGCTGCGCCGATTGTGGTCATGTTCAGCGGCGGGAAAAGCAAAAACATGCCCGCGCTGCACACGCACGCACTCAAGAAAATCGTGACTTGCTCGGAAACTTCTATCTTTCGCCCGGGCGATGTGATGGATTTGCCTCACGGCGGCATCACGCTGACGCCCGTTACTGAAATCGACCACAATGCTGATTTGGATCAAGTGACGGACAGAGTGGCGGAGCACCATTTAGTGATTGTGTCGCTTGTGGACCCGCATGAGGGCGGCGAGGGGGAAGTGGCGGAGCAACTCACTGTGGTGGTGCGGTTTCGAGAGGACTTGTACCAGAAGTGGGTGGAGAGCAACAGGGATATGCGAAAGGCGCTCTATGCATATACGGCTGATGAGCGGCCTGCGTCTCTACTGGTCAACCATAAGACGAGCTTTGGTGAGGACGAGCCAGTGCACGTGGACTTTCCAGACTCCCCGTAGTTAGGCCTAATTCACAGCAATTAGACCCATGCCAAGCATTGCTGCTTTTCAAACGGACCCCAGAACTGCCTTTCCCAGTTGCCGCCCCTCAACCATATATATGAATTTCTCAGAGTCCTTCGCCCACTCCTCCCAAGCCAGTTTCTCCCCTGACAGTCTGCACCTCGCCCTCGTCAAAGGCCTGAAACTGCTGCTTCTGCCTCTACCAGCCCTTTCCCCCGCGCAATCCTACCCCCTCTCCGACCAAGCCACGGCCCTAGAGTGGTCCCCAGACTCCTCCTATGTTCTTTGCGTGCAGAGCAAACGAGCAGTAGTGCAGATATACGCGAGGGACGGAGGGTGGAACGGTAGAGTCAGTATGGGAGAGGCGGGAGTGGTGAAGGCAGGCTGGATGCCTGACTCTCGAAGTGTGTGGACTGTTGGGGAGTGCCAGATCAGGCTGACGGTGTGGTCGTTGGTGGATAAGGCGGTAGTGCATGTCAGGAACCCGAAGACGGTGAGTGCTTTGCGCTTTTCCAATGATGGACGCTTCCTAGGCCTGCTGGAGCGCCACAGTGGCAAGGACTACCTGGGTCTGTACAGCACTGCGGACCTGTCTCTGCACCAGGTAGGCTTCATTTAGCACATTCCCCTGGACACGAGCGACGCAGCAGACTTGGTTTGGACGCGCACTGATGCAGAAATAGTCATCTGGGAAAGTCCTTTGGAGTGCGCATTTCTGGTCTACAGTCCGATTACAGGCGCGTTGGTAGCGAAAAAGCGACTATATGAAGGCGCATTAGGCATCAAAACTGCGGCTTTGAGTCCCAACGGAATGTACCTGGCTGTGGGACTGTATGACCAGTCACTACGGCTGTTTTCGCCTATATCCTGGAGGCAAGTGCTGTCCTGCGCTCATAGCCAGCCCTTCCCGCAGTCCACTCCGCTGCTTTACCGCGAAGCAGAGTACCGCGACCCTGAGTCTCGCCAGGTCTCTACTCACTATCTAGTCGAAGAAACGCTCACTTTGACTCCCTTACAAGTCCCTCCCGACACCCCCAACCCTCCAATCGGCATCAGCCTGTGCGTCTGGAGCTTCGACTCCCACTACCTCGCCACTCGCAACGACTCCACTCCCAACCTCATCTACATCTGGGACCTGCAGACCCTCAGTCTGCACAGCATTCTCATACACCAAGACCCTGTGAAGGCAGTAGTCTGGGCGCCCAATAGAAACGTGCTGGCACTGAGTAGTGCACAGGACCGGGTTTTTGTGTGGACGGAGACTGGGGCGTCGGTGTGTGATGTGCCGCTGGAGACGGGGGAGTTCAGAGTGGGCAGTTTGCAGTGGGACAGTAGGGGCGAAAGTCTGCTTTTGATGGATAAGGCCACACTGATGGTGGCCTTTACGCAGTTTGAAGCCGGGGAATAGAGCTAGTAACAGTAGGTAGCCTGGAAATCGCCATATACTCATCTAAAACAGTACTGAAATCGCCTTTTAGCTTACAATATACTGATTCCCGCCTATCCTCGGCGACACATTCCTCCCCTCGAACCCGCCCACCATGTAGTCCTCCAGTCTCGACTCGTCAAGTCCACGCACCAACTCAGCACTCTTATTGCGTCTTTCGCGGTCGAAAGAGCGATTCTGCTCCGTCTGCTCGCGCAAAGCAGCACGCCTGCCCTGCCTACTGCGACGCACTTGGTACATCCCGAAACTCGACGCACTCCTCACCTTCTCTTGCTCTTTGCCCCGGATTTCCATGGACGCCTTGCGCACAACTCGTCCTTTGCAGACTCTTCCAGTGTCCTTTCTGGGTGCAGGACTCTTAGGAACAGGTCTGCCTTTTTCCTTTAAAATGGGTAATTTCGCCCCTGCGCCGCTGTCCTGACTTGCCTGTTTGCTTCTGCTTCTTGCAGTTCTCGCACGAGAGGATATGACAGCAGGGACTGCTGCTTTGGCCGGACTGTGCGTTTCTTCGGGGATTTCGTGGAGTTCGCTGACGAAGCGCTTTTGGTAGGTTTGGGAGATGTGCTGGACGAGGGGGCATTCGGAGGGGAAGAAGGAGTCGAGCAGGCGAAGGGAACGCATGTGGTAGGATTCGGCGTCTTTGTCACGCTCGGGATTGTAGGCCTGTTTGCCTCTCAGAAACTGCAACTCCGTCGACACGCAAAAGTAGCTCACCGCCACATTCGCGACTTTATCCAGCATATAATCCTTCGAAAACTCCACCCGAATCCCAGCCTTCGCCTTCAGCTCCAGCGTAGAAATCGGCTCAATGAACATCACATCCGAAATCGACAACTCATACACCCAGTCCGCAAACGTGCGCACTCCGAGTGCAGACCTCATCTGCTGTTCCGGCTTCTCCCCGACTTGCCCGGTTTTCACCAGTTCTTGTATGGATTTCAGCATGATGTGTGCTCGTTTGGCCAAAGTGTGAGTCTGCTCCATAGCTTCAGACACTGATTCGCTCTTTTCTTTGGAGAGTTGATAACGTAATTGGTGGATTTTGTAGGCGTGCAGGGTGCAGTCTATGCAGAAGTGGGAGAGCCGGGAGGCCGCTTTGGCCCTGTCCAGGGCTTGCTCGTGGGTGCCGAGTTGGGACATGATTGCGCAGAGTTGGATGTGGACCAAGCACTGGTGCTTCGCTCGCTTTAACGTCTCCGCCAACTCCGTCAATTTCCCACTCATACTCTTCACATTCACCGCATAAATCGTGCAGGCCTCTAAGTAAGCCGCACACTTCTCCAACGACCCCAGCCTGTCTATCTCCTACCTCTGATAGCAACAAGCCGTGTTATTGAGCATGCACAGGACCATATCCTTATCCGGCGCTCTGCCCTGGGTAGACATTTGCTCAAGCAGTTCTTCGCTTTTCTTCAGTGCATTGAGAGCTCCGATATAGTTTTCCTCTGCAATGCTGTCCTGGGCAGTGGCTTCCAGCCTGGTTAGGAAGTCTGAGATTTCACGGTCTTGGAGAAGTGCGGAAACTGCCAAAGAGTCGGAAATGGAAGTGGTGTTGTTGCTGGATTTGCGGCCTGGCTCGATGGTCGTTGGTAGCATATTTAAAGGGAAACAGGGACAAGTGCTATAGTTAGTCATATACATCTGAGGTAAAAGCGGGAGTGCGTCCATTAGCACTGTTCAGCGGCTCTCCGTCCTGCGACCCCACTTCCTCCTTCCTTCTCCTTTTCCTCACAGTCTGCTTCTCTATCGCTTGCAAGGATGGAGACCCGGACAAGTGGTTTTCCTCTCGACTGATCTCTTTCCAGTGTCGGATCAGACTTTTGTTTTGGCTGCATAAGGCGGAAATCCAGTTGCGGAGTAGACTTCCTTGGTGAAAGGGGTTGTAAAGGGGAGTGGACTTTTTGAGTTTTTCGTAGGTGGTGCGACTGATAGAGCAGAGGTAGAGGTGGAAAAGGAATAGGCAGAAGACGAAGAAGAGAGGGGGCAGGGACAGGCCCAGTATAACCCAGGTGCCGGGGGAGTGGGCGGAGGCTTGAGCTAATTGGTCACTTGAGTAATCACTGCAGAGGGCTATTATGTGGGCTATGCTGATCCCCACCCCAGCGCATACCCACACGCCCATCACCACCAAGAACCCAAAGAAGTAGTGGTAATTCCTGCGCCCCACACACGTGCCCACCCACGGACAATGATGATCGAACCTTTCCACACAGGCGTCGCAGACATGGCAGTGCGAGGCTCGGGGCGGACGGTAGAGGCAGCCTGAAGTGAGGCTTACAGGTGCGGCAGTAGCGGAGACGCTGGAGACACCCTCGGAGTGGGATGTCTCTCGTTCTGCCTTCATATTCCAAGAGTGTGCTTCCCAGCATTGGTGTCTGCTCAGGACCTTGCGAAAACCGGGAATTCTGCCTGGGAATAAACCCAGGGTTCGTAGTCGCAGTCAAAGCAAAGAAGAGCAGTGCTAGAAAAGCCAGAAATCCAGAAATAATGATAGGAGCAGGTTGGTCCTTTTCAGTGAGGAAGTATCTGCAGGGGATTAGCATACACAGTAGAGACAGGCTGGTTATCAGACATAGAGTTACAGCTGCGCCTTGGTACCCAGGACCTAGGATTAGCCCTGTTTTCCCCACTAGTTGACTGTGGCCTGGCCACTTTTTGTCCATTTCAACGGTTTTAGGGGAGACAACAGTTCGCATAGACTGAATAAGCATGCAGAAAAGGACTATAAACAGGGAAAAGGGTGAAATTTGGAATAACAGTTGTTACTGTTGTTTGTCTGTACTAAGGCTGAAACCATGCAGAAATGGTGTAAATTTGCATCTGAATCGCATTGCAGAGCGTGAAATTCCCATTCTGCTGAAATTAAATATCCAATGCCTCCTGCAAACCCCAGTTTCCCGCCTATTTTCGCCTAAAACCGTAGAGCCTAGCTTAAAGTACTACGAAGCCTGCTGCTGCCTTTCTCGTATTTGCTTCCGCCACTGGGCAGTTAGGAGTGTGCTGCATCTCTGGTTGATGTAGCTTTCCGGACTTTGATAGGAGACAAAGGCTTCTCGTTTGAGCTTCTCTGTAGGCCGGCAGTGCGAAATGTGCCAGTGGTGTTTCGTCCTCCGAGGGTATTTGCGGTACAGCGTCCGTTGCAAGTTGCGATAGTCTCGTAACCGCGTCTTAGCAGCGGAAATACAGGTATGAGCGTTGCCTTCCCGCCTGCAGTCCTGCTTTCTCTGTATTACCGTCCTTACAGACACTCTGTAGGGACAGGAAAGTCGCTTGCTGGGCGCTTTCTGAGTCCGGCCCAGACCAATCGCTGCCAGCAGCTTATCGGGAATCATTATATGGCTTGATGAACACTGCTGGAACAATTGAGTTCTGCCTTTGTGGGACTGGAAAAGAATGCAAGGACCGGCGACTGGATTAGGTACTGTTAAATTGCTTTAAGGAGGGCTGTAAACTGCAAATGGATATTGGAAGTGTAAAAAAGCAAGCCTATTTCTATACAAATAAACACAATTTAGAGCATTTAATAGGCCTTCCCTCCCAATAAACCCTAAATCCAGTCCTCATCTCTCACTTCTAAGTGCAAGGCATGTTAGACTCCTAAGGCTAGGCAGACTGCAGGGAGGCCTGGGACTGCAGGCCCATTGTGAACTTCCGCCGGAGCTGTCCTGAGGGCTTGAGTTGCGTTTCTTCACTAGTAAAGGTGATGGAGGGGATTGGCTGGTTGGAGGGCGCGGAGGACTCTTTGGGGTCCTTGTCGCGCTCTTGGCAGCAGAGAAAGATGCCCATTAGAATAGGAAATGCTCCTAGCACTGAGAGTGCGGCCAATATCCGTCCTCTGCCAAGGCTTCGCAACCAAGATGCAAGCCGGCGTGACGAAGAACAACAAAGACTCTGAGTCCAAGCGGCTAGGAATCAAGCGATTCGGCGGAGAATGGGTGGGGTACAACAAGATCCTGGTGAGACAGCGGGGGTTCAAGTGGAGGCCTGGCGCGAATGTGTATGTGGGCAGAGACCATACGATTCACTCTGCGACTGAGGGGTATGTTTACCATGAGTGGGATGCGATGTTGCATCGGACTGTCGTTAATGTCGTTCCTGCCGTGGAGCCCTTTAAACGACATCTGCCGAAAAAGGTGTTTTGCTACCACCCTGAACTGCTGCCGCACATGGCGCAGTTCAATCCGAAGCCCACCAACTACGCAATTCATCACAAAGAGCCCAAGCCTCAGAAGGAAAAGACAGCCTACTACGGCACTTTGCTGCAGAAAGTGGCCTATCGAGAAGTCGCGCATGAGAGCGAAGCACCGACAAAGGAATAAGATAGGGTTGGATAGAGGAAGTCTGTGCCAATTTCCAGCACTTTAGTCGCTGTAGTTAACTGTCTGAGTCCAGGTGGAAGCGCATTTCGTTAGGGAAGGACAGTGTTCGGTGAGTGGAAATGAACGTAGTTGCTGCCTTTTGTCTTTCTTGTGTGCTGGCTTTGGTTAAATGGTAGTAGAAGATGCACACTCCTAAGTGTGCGCAACGTCCTCAAATGCAGCTGAAAAGACTGACTAGAACTAGTGCCTGCGGACTGAATGGGAAGTTACGGGCAGGAGGCCAAGCCTGCATCTAACCTAGGTTCTCCTTATAATAAAATCCGATGCTCCGCGTTACTCGCCACAGCTCCACCTCCACCGCCTTCCTGGAAGCCAACACCAACAGCTGCGCGAACGTCCTCAACGATCGTCTGACAGCCGTGTACACAGGTCACATCACCCAAGGCGAAGTGGCAGTACTGCTTATCTAGTGTGTGCGCTGCTCCCTGCCCTGCGAGCCCAATGTGCCTGGCTCAGGAATCGCCTACTTTGAAGTGGTAATCAAGCAGCGGGGAGTGAAGGGAGGCTTTTACGTGGGACTCACAGATAAGGGCTTTCAGCTGACGAAGATACCGGGGTCGACGAGGAAGTCCTATGCGCTGCGGTGGGACGGGAAGCCGTTCCATGGCAATAGCTACAGTACGTATCCGCCGCTTGACCTGAGTATGAAGAAAGACGACGTCGTAGGCTGCGGCATCGACTTCGACAGTCGCTCGATCTTCTTCACGCACAACGGCAAGTCCCTGGGAGCCGTCTTCACCAGTGTAGAGCTGCGGGAGTACTACGCCACCCTGTGTCTCAGTTCCTTCGGAGAGCAAGCGACTTGCCGCTTCGTGCCTCCCTTCCAATTTGACCTGGCAGGGTTAGTGCATGAGGAGGGCAATAGTGGCTTGGAAAGGGTGATGCAGGAAAGGGTGCAGCCGGGGTATTTGCATCAGTTGGTGCATGAGTATTTGACTTATGAAGGGTATGCGGACACACTCGCGGACTTCGATGCGGCTTCTAGGTATCAGGAGCGCCCGACAGAGACCCAGGACTTCAAAAAGCGCCCTTCCGCCCGTGTTTCTGAAGCCATGGAGCCTATATTGCTCTCAGACAGCAACTTGTGTGGCTTGTGTGGAGCAGAGAGCAGCTCCAAAGTCTGCGAAAACTGCCTCAAGCTTATAGTGGCCCGAGTGGAGCCCTCCAGTCCTGTCAAGCTGCCGATTTCCAGCCCTCCTCTGTCTCGCAAGGGCAGCGAACAGCCGTTTGTTCTGCATATGGAGCGCTGTGATAGTGCGGATTTGTCCTCGTTTTACCTCAAGCCGCAGGATGCAGACATGGCGAATAGTCAGGAAACGCCCTCAGAACTATACAAAACCGCTGCTTTCGAAGCAGTCCGAAAGCGAGGGGAATTGCGGAAATTAGTGAGAAACGGGGAAATTTCGGCTGCGGAATCGCTCCTAACAGTCCTATTCCCAGACCTGAAAACACAGAAGCCGGACTGTGTGCTGGCCCTGCACTTGCAGCAGTTTATCGAACTCATTAACAAGGGGCAGCCCTGCGACGCACTGCTCTTCGCACGCAAGCACCTGGCCAGCCACCGCAAAGCCCTAGTCCAAGTGCGCAACTCCTCAGACGAGTGGGTCCCAATGTCCTCAGTCCTAGGCCTTTTGTGCTACATCCACCCCACTACCAGTCCTTTATCCTTCCTTTTAGCACAAAGTCAGAGAGACCTTACGGCAGACGTGGTAAATCGCTCAGTTCTAGGTAAAAAGCACGTAGATTTGGAGGGAGGGGCGCAGACGGGCAGCATGTTGGAGCTGGCGCTCAGGGAACTGGTAGCTTATGAAGAGATGTATCAGAAACTCGTGCGGCAGAGCAGAGGCAACCAGGTGGAACTGGTCTGCTAGCAGATAAGCCATGGATTCGCTGGAATTAGGCTTATTTAGACAGATTTGGAAGGAAATTGCGATTTCTAGGAAGAAAATCGGCTTAAATTTGACGGTTGTATGCCGAAAATTGCTATTTCTCGCTTTTTACGTAAAAATAAAAGCAATGTGCTGAAATTTCCTACTGAATCACTGAAATCCGCTGAAAAGTCGCCTTTTTGGCTGTTATTATGCTGTGGGTGTTAGGGATCAATGAGCAGCGAAGGCAGACTCGTACCTGCCAAGCGTCCCCGCGACCCCGGCACGCTGGGGACCGCAGTGCCCTGCCTCAGCAACTTCTTCACCTTCAAGGTCATCGGCACTGAGGAAATCACCAAGTTCGCAGTGTCCTTCGACCCGGAGCTGCCAGCGACTGAAGACATGCTGCGTATGAAGTTGGTGCGGAAGGCTGCATCTGGGTTCAAGGAGCATATCGGCAGGTATGTGTATGCGAACACGGCGGTGTATGCAGTCAAGAAGTCGCCAGTGGACCAGTTCACTGCTACGGTCAGCTACGACAATGTGTCCTACAGCATCACTCTCAAGAGAGTCAGTGAAATCAGACAGAATGAGACGGAGTTGAGGCACTTTTACAACAAGTTCTTCAACTCTGTGCAGGGAAACCTCAGCCTCATCATGATCGGTCGGAAGTTCTTCGACTTCACAGCGCCGATTCAGCTGAATGCGCAGTACGGAATCACGCTTTACCCCGGCTACTCGACCTCGGTGCAGCCTTTGGAGAACGGCTTCATGGTGAACATCGACGTCGCACACCGAGTTCTGCACACTCACACAGTGTACGAGGAAATGAAGGCCGCAGTGAGTCGCTGCAGAGGCGGCAACGTGAATGCGGAGCTGGACAAAATGCTGAACGACAAAATCATCGTGACTCCCTACAACAACAAGATCTACAGAGTCGTCAGTGTCGAGCATACGATGACCCCGCTCAGCAGCTTCCAGAAAAAGGAACAGACGGTCACTTATTTGGACTACTACAAAGCGCAGTATGGGATCGCTATCAAGGACCCGCAGCAGCCACTGCTCAAGTGCAAGAACAAGAAGTGGGAGTGCTACCTGATCCCTGAAGTCTGCATGCTGACCGGACTCACAGACGAGCAAAAGGGGGACATCAACCTGAGACGCGAAATGATCAACGTGACCAAGAAGTCGCCCAAGCAAAGGCTGCTGAAGTGCCAGGAACTGATCCTGTCCATGCAGAAGTCCGAAAAGACGAAGCAGGTCATGAAGGACTGGGGCATTCAGGTCAGCGAGGAGCCGATTCCAGTGAAGGCTAGAGTACTGCCAGGGGGACAAATCGCACTGAAAGGGTATCAGTTCAACCTGACTGACAACTGCAACTTCGATAGAGAAGTGCAAAGGGACATGTATGCGCAGCCGGAACTGAAACTGTGGGGAGTGTTCTACCAGGCTGAAGAGGAACAGACGATTCAGACCTTTATGGGCACGCTGCAGCAGGTCATCGGCACGTTCCACATCCAGTGCGGCCCTCCTGCTCTGTTCCCCATACAGGGCGGAAACCGCTGGCCCGCCTGGGAAGAAACCATGAAGAAGAACCTGCGGCCTGACATCGCAGTAGTCATATGTGTCATACCCGGCTTCAAAGGCAAGTCTCCCATTTACGACGACTTGAAGCGATTCAACTACAGCACTTGTCCAGTCCCCACTCAGTGCGTCCTCGCCTCTACACTCAAAAAGGACCGCGGCCTGCGCTCAGTGGTCAACAAACTGATCACCCAAATCGTTGCGAAGACCGGAGGCTGTCCCTGGGTCTGCTCCCAACTGCCCTTCATGGATGGCCGCTCCATGGTGATCGGCGTAGACGTGTTCAACAAGAAAGGAGTGGACAGAGTCACTGGCTTCTGTGCAACGACTGATAGAGAACTCAGTCGCTACGTGTCTTTCCCGCAAATCGGCTCTGCAGCGACCGGCAGCAACCCTTTCGAAGAAGTGGTGAACGACACCTTCGCCTCTTTCCGCCACTTCAACAACGGCGCCTACCCGAACAAGGTCTTTGTCTTCAGAGACGGCGCGTCTGAGGGGCAGAAGCAGGACCTGATGGACAACGAAGTCACCTTCCTTCGCAAAGCCCTGAACGAGTATGTGGCCAAAAACAGCCTTCCAGAGCCTGTGAAGCTGATGATGATTGTAGTCAACAAGAAGATCTCCGCCCGCTTCTTCCAAAACTCCTCTGCAGACCTGGCCAACCCGCCCTCAGGGACCATCATTGACAACACCGTGACCAGTGCAGACGCCTACGACTTCTACCTTGTGCCTACCAAGGGCACGCAGGGAGTCATCACGCCCACTCACTTCCACGTCCTTTATGATGACACGGGAGTGGCGCCGGATGATATCAAGCTGCTGACATACCGTATGTGCTACTTGTACTACAACTGGTCTGGGTCGATTCGCGTCCCTGCGCCTTGCCAGTATGCTCACAAGCTTGCCTATGCATATGGAGAGAGAGCGGCTGGCGCCAACCCCCCGGCTGCGAGTCAGTACTGGAAGCGGACTAGAAATCTCTACTTCCTCTAAGACTAGGGTTGGGGAATGGCTTTGAGTGGGGAATTCACTCCTTTGGGTCAGGAGAAGTGATCTCTTTTGGTAGATCTGTGATTTCTACACTAAAGACTGTTTTCATTGAGACCAATGCCCACCTCAGCAGCACTCAAAAGCTTTGTGGATTTCTCCCAAATACCCACCAAAAGTCGAATTCGTATTATATAGGCACTCCGCCTTCCATATAACATACCATGGCCGCAGACCTAGAACTTCAGTCTATTCAAGCCCTCACCCAAGCCAGCGACCTGCTCTGCCAAGCTCCTAGTCCCGACCGCCTGCTTTCCCCTATCAATCTCCCTCTTATCCCTCTCAGCCAGACCGTAAATCCCCGCAGTCGGAATCTCCTGGACATGTGGAAACGACTGAATGTGACGTCTCAAAGTGTGGATATGGGGTTTGGAGTGCACCTACTAGACCCCTGCAGAGCGAAGATATCAGTCCCGCTTCTGCCAGTGCTCAAGCCTGCAGCCCTGCAGATAGCGCTACGAGGGAAAAACAGGACTTTGGTGAAGAGGAAAGAGGCAGAGACTTGGCTGCACCCGAAAGTGCCGAGGGTGTTAGTCAATTACTTACTGGAAAAGCAGATGAAGAAGTCGAAGGAGGGCTGGCAGCAGGGCGGTCGGAAGCCCTTCCGAATAGTCGGGAAGTGCAAGGGACTGCCGCAGCTCAATGGGCTGCGCTTTAAAAGTGAGTTCGCAGGCTTGCACAGGTCCAAGTCGTCAATGCGGTAATTAGAGCCCGGCATTTTAATAGATTTCAGTAGCAAGTGCAGCTTATGAAGTATAAATACACCTTTCTCCATATGCACTATAGTGACTTTCCAAGGCTACTTACCTTAACTACTGTCCTTCCTAGCGACCACAATTATATCGTCATCCTTCATTCCCACACTTCCCAGCGTCTTATTCTCAAACCGCAGCACCTCCAGTCCCATCACCGCCAGCATTTCATGGTCGCCGTAGAACAGCTTCATCTGCTCCACAGGTATGCCGAACATCGCTTCACAGGTGTGCTTCAGGTCCTTGACCTTGGCTTTCAAGGGCAGTCTGGCAGTCGCTTGTTCGCCTTCTTCAGTCTGGAGGTGGAGAGTGGCTTCAGTGGGCGGCGCTAGGCTGACTTCAGCGAATTTCAGTACTTTCCCGTGCATAGAGAGAAGCCGGGTGAAGGTATGCGCATTGATTTCTATCTCTTCCGGTAGCAATACATGCACTAAAGAAGTCATTTCCGCACTAGTTTCCAATGTCGCATGTCTGTCACTCCCCGAATCTGCACTGAATTCCCTTATAAAGCTCCTCTCAGCCGCCAGTCTTTCCTTGGACTCGAGCTTGGAGCCGTTGAGGTGGGTGACTTTGGGCAGGTAGGAAATCAGCATCATGCGGGAGTGGTCGCTGAAGCGCTGGGTCAGGGGCGTGCCGCTGATGCGGAGGTTGGCGAGAGCAGGGAAGGAGTCCAGAGAGAGTAGATCCAGCAGGAGATTCAGAGCAGTGTTCTCGACGTTGAGCTGTTTCAGCTGGGCGAAGGAGCCACTAGGGACGGGGAGGATACGCGACAGTGGGTTTTGGCTCAGTTTGAGTGTGGACAAGTGCTGCAAGTTGCCCAGACAGGCTAAGGACTCCCAAGACTCAAGGCCGCAGTTACTGAAATTGAGGCTCTCCACCATCCCAAAGTGGTCCCGAAACACTACTGAAAGCGACTGCAAAGCCGCATCCGCACACACCAAGTTCCTGACCAGTGGGAAAGTCTCCCCCAGCAACTCCCAATTCGCCTACTTGGCACTCACTTCACTGTGCCGACTGCCACTCACTACCAGCGTTTTCACCCCTGGGAAGGTCTGCTTCCTATCAGCCCTGCTTTCCTCCTGCAGCTCGACGCCGGAAAGCGCCAGAAACTCTAAAGCCTGATTAGGGCCTACGCGGAGTTGGGAGAGGATGGAGAGGAGCTCGGTCCATTGGTGGAGGTGGGTGTAGGACAGGTCGAGTTCTTGGATGCTGGGACTCGTTTGGGAGATTAGGCCGGGGAGGCCGGCTTGGGAGAGGGCGGAGTTGGAAAGGTCTACTACGCGGATATGTCTGAGAGAGAGTTGTTGATTCACAGCAATGCGTATGCCTGCGTCCACTTCCAACTCATCCAGCTCCTGCTGGTCGTACTTCCCTCGCAGCAGTCTGACGAAGTCTGTGGGAAAGGCCATTTTCTAGTATAAAAGTCGCCTTGCTCAGGGCGTAGTCGCTATTGTAGCTTGGAAAAGGTCAGATTGGAGGGAAAAGGAGTTTAGAGTGGGAATAATGATGGAAGCGCGCAGTGCAGGGGGCGACTCCTCTGATAGTTCTCAGGAATGCCTGATGAACCTGCGCAATCAGCGACTATTACGCAGAGCCACCCTGTTCCTGGGCGACATGTACCAATACATCAGTGAGGTAATTGCAACGCAGAAGGCTGAAAAGCGGAAAGTGCAGCCTCCCCCCAAGCTAAACCGCACTGTCAAGGACGGCCGCTACCTACTGCTCCGCCTCATCGGCAGAGGGTCTTTTGGGCACGTCGTGGAGGCCTACGACCTGAGACTGCGTGAGAAAGTAGCGGTGAAGATCATTAGCAAGCACTTGCACTCCTACTTCCACGAGGTGAAGACGGTGATGCTGCTCAATCGAGTGGATACGCAGAGGGGGTATATTGTGCGCATTCTGGACTACTTCGTAGAGTCTCGCCAAGGCTATATCGTCTTCGAGCACCTGGAAAAGACCCTCCTCCAAGTCCTGAGAGACACCGGCATGACAGGCCTGCCCCTCAACGACCTGCGCAAAGTGGCCTGGCAGCTCCTCATGGGCCTCACTCTCTTGTCTCTGCCCGGCCTGCGCATAGTGCACTGCGACCTGAAGCCAGACAACATCATGCTGAAGCGCGCAGACCGCTGGGGTCTCAAAATCATCGATTTCGGCAGTGCTTGTCAGAACGGAGGGGAGACGTATCGATATATCCAGAGTAGGTTCTACAGGGCGCCGGAGGTGTTTCTGCAGGTGCAGCCCTATACGCATGCGGTGGACTTGTGGAGTGTGGCTTGTGTGTTGGTGGAGCTGTATACTGGGAAAGTGCTCTTTCCGGGACGGAAGAAGAGGGAAGTCTTTGCGCGGATTGTGCAGTTGAAGGGACTGCCGCCCATGCATATGATACATGCGAGTCCTCGCACCTGCAGCTACTTCTCCTGCACCCGAGACTGCAGGGAATACCGCCTCAAGCAGCCCATCGAAGGCCGCCGCACTCTGCCTGACATCATCGGCTCCGACCCCAAGAACGCCGCCTTCCTAAGTCTGCTAGAAGGACTGCTGCAGTACGACCCTGCCAAGCGAATAACCGCACTAGAAGCCCTGCGCCACCCTTTCTTCGCAGAAGGTGACGACGACCATGTCTTCCGAGTCCCTGACATGTCCGCCTTCGTGTACCCTATGAACACTGAGTGCAACCACATGCACCACACGCAGCCCAGGCCTGTGCAGTTGATGAGTATCTTGCAGATGATAGGGGAGGCGGAAGTCGATGCTGCGTCGAAGTCCACGGCAATGCGCAGTTCGCAGGAGGAAAGTGCAGTCCCACTCAAGCAAGGCTCAGTGGACTACAGCGACTTCCAGAGTCGCATGAGACTGACAGGGGGTCGGCCCAGCTCTGTGGAGGCCAAGTCCAAGGAAGAGTCCAAGTGGCACTAAGGCTGCTAATAGCATGGACGGCCTACAAATGACATGCATATTAGCCCGATTTCCGCAATTCCCGCCTCCCTATCCAGCCAAGCTTTCTAACTAGTACTTAATCCCCACATCACAGCACAGTCTGCCAGCGCCGTTTTCCGCCTCACACTTGACTCTCTTCCCCCCCTCCGCCTGATTCCTGCGAATCCAGCACTCCGTCTCCTGCCAGTGTCCACAAGTGTCGAATTTGATGCGGACTGGAGTGCGGCAGCGGAAGGATTCGTGCATTTTCTCGAGGATTTGAACAGCTCTGGCTCGCAGCTTCAGCACTAAAGCGCCATTTTGCCGCTCTTCCAGAGAAAGTCGCTCGAATCCCTCGTCAAATAGCTTTTCCAGCTGAGCGGCTTCTGATTCTTTGACTGTTTTCGGGTGGCCGCAGGGGAGGAAGATGCGAATTCCCTTGAATTGCTCCAATTGTTTCCGTAAAGCGTCGTTTTCGGCTGCAATTTGGGTGTTTTTGTCCTGCAGAGAGCTGATCGACCCCGTGAGTCTTTGGTTTTTGTCGATTGCGGCTCGATTTTCCAGGGCCAATTTGTCCTTTTGGGCCTTTAGTTCGTTGGATAGGGAGTAAGTGACTGGAGATCTGCTGCGAGACCTGGGCTTGTCTTGCCAAAAGGACTTGAATCCCTGCCTTTTGTCGGGGTCTATCGAGTACCGCACACTCAACTGCATCCCATACAGCACTTTCCCGTCTGTACTCCTCTGCGCCACAGTCGCGTCCAGTTCATTGGTGAACTCCACAAAGCCATACAATCTGTTCATCGTCGGGTCGTGCGCCCGGGGAATGGTGCACTCCAGCACTTTGCCATAAGCCTCGAAGATCTCCCTCAGTTGTGTTTCCTTCACTTCTGGAGCCTGAATACGCCTTACGATGTTCTTGACGAAGAGTTTGTCTTTGCGGGTTCGACCTGTGTCCTCGGATATCATTATGGGAGGCTAGGTTAGGCCTAGATGACGTACTTTCTGGAGATGGGGTTGACGTAGAACTCGTGTAGACGGTTTTCCATGGCGCTGCCGTTGGCCTGGTTGATCTGGTAGGCGTAGTAACGGCTGGGCACGGCCCAGGGCAGCACTAGGCAGGCCGCTCTAACAAAGCCTCTAGTGTATCCATGCAGGTGCGAAAAGGCAGGCATTCGTTTTAGCAGCAGCTGCCCCAGAATACCCACTACCACTCCCGCGGCACTAAACCTCACCTTGGTATTGAGCAGCTTAGCGACTTCGTAGTTCTCATCGATAGTGAGCAACATGCTTCTGCTCCGTCTTAAGCTTTCGTCGTCCACCTTGTGGGCGGTGTTGTAGCGGATGTTCTGGAAGCGGTTGTGGAGAGCGTCGTACCGAAGAGCCATTTACACCATAGATTCGGCCTTTGCAGTAGAGGTGGACTGGGCCTGGGAGCTAGGTAGGCCCTGGGAGAGTGGACTGAGTGGAGGAAGAAGGCAGCGATTCCGGTCTTTCTGTGACCTGCAATGCAAGGAAAGTGAGAAAACAGGCAATTGGCACTTAATAGTTCACTGCCTAAGTTCCTCTCCCACTCTATCTCTTCATAGGTGCCAGGCCAAGCCAATTCTCCTCACTTCGCCTGCAAGTATATATCTCCTTACTCCAGCTTCCAAGAAATGGGTTTCTGCGAGTCCCGAGAAAAGCACATCATCACCCCTTCCTTCGGCGCACAAATCCACATCAGCATGATCTGCGAAGAAACCATCCTCGACAGTACTCCTCACTCAGACGTACAGAAGTACTTTACCTTCAAGAAAGTCCTGGGCCATGGACAGTTCGGCACAGTCAGAGAGGCGGTGCGAGTGGGGCAACAGCCGATGAGAGTCGCTGTTAAGTCGGTGAGGAAGGAAATTATCATGCAAAGTCTGTCGCTTATCAAGCGGGAGTTGATGATAATCCGACGGCTTGACCATCCCAATATCGTGAAATTCTATGAGACGTATGAAGACGCGAAGTATCTGCATATGGTTATGGAGCTGTGTGAAGGGGGGGACCTCTTCGACCACGTGATCTCCAAAGACCGCCTCACCGAGTCCGAAGTGTCCCAAATCATGCGGAAACTCATTCACGGCGTGAACCACATGCACGGCATGAACATCTGCCACCGCGACCTCAAGCCCGAAAACTTCCTCTACTCCTCCCCCGCCCCCGACGCAGACATCAAAATCGTGGACTTCGGTATGTCCACCCGCTTCGGAAACGACGAAAACATGACCACTATTGTAGGCACTCCGTACTACCTGGCTCCGGAGGTCATACAGGGACTGTACAGCAAGGAGTGCGATGTGTGGTCGTTGGGGGTCGTGATGTTCTTTTTGCTGTCTGGGGAGCAGCCGTTTGTGAGTGAAAATCTGTCGGATTTGTATTTCAGGATATCGAATGCGAGGTTTGAGTTTACGGGAGAGGTGTGGAGTGGGATATCGGGGCAGGCGAAGGACTTGGTGTCGTTGATGTTGGTGCCGGAGCCGGGGAGACGCATTAGGCTGGCGGTTGCTTTGAAGCATCCGTGGTTTTCGGACCAGCTGCTCCCCCGCAAGGAAGTGTCCGAGGACGTGCTCCGGTCCTTACGCCGTTACAAAGCGCCCCAAAAGCTCCAAAAGGAAATAATCCACCTGATAGTGAAGTACATGACCTCCGACGACATATCAGAACTCCGCGTAAAGTTTATACCAGAACGCCTTTTTAGCCATGGACAGAGAGAAAACGGGGTTTATCACAGCTGCAGACCTGGAAGAAACGATGATGAGTGCAGGGTTGAGCATTTCCAATGGGGAAATAAGGCGAATAATGGACGAAATTAAGTGCCCGGCGGAGAATAAGATCAAGTATTCGGATTTCCTGGTGGCTGCGTTCGATAGGAAGCGGCTGATGAATGAGGAACTGCTGTTTTTGACGTTCAAGCGCTGTGATGTCGTGAGGTGTAGGCAGGACAATGACGGCTTTGTGAATAGCAAGGACATGCGCACTACGCTCTTCAACTTGGGGTCGGAACTGAACCCCGCTGAGATGGAGCAGGCAATGGCCCAATACGACCAGAACGACGACCACCTGATAGACTTCGAAGAGTTCAAGTCAATAGTGCAGCAGAAGGAGTCGGAGGTGAGTCTGAGCGCCCCAGCAGTCAAGATCAAGCACAAGTCCATGAAGTTACTGCTGTCGCAGGTAGCTAACGATTGCTCCTAGTGAAATCTGGCTTTCCCGCCCTTTTACCAGGTGAAATTAGCAGCGAAAGCAGTAAATTATGTCTGACCAAAAGAAGCCACTGCGCCGGTTCTGCCCGGAGAGGCAAAGGCAGCCTCCAGCGACCCTAAGAAGGGAAAACTCTCCGCTCCCTGTACCAAATGAAGAGGAGGACAGTTCATCCAGCGCACCCGTCCCGCCCCAGGCCTCCGACTCCAGCGAGGAATCCGCCGAATCCAACGACGATGAAAGCTTTTCCAACGAAGACCTGGAAGATGAGGAAAGCTCCGAGGAAGAATCCGAAGAGCCTCCAAAGCGCGGTGCCGCCCGGCAGAAGCGGAGAAGGCAGAACTCTGATGACGACTAGACAGGGAGTAGCCTTCTAGCGGGAAGTGAGAGGACTCGATATATGGGTTGCTTGCTGGGCTGGAAATAGAGTCTAGAAAGCAGGGTTTACTGTTTGCAGGGTTAGACTGGAAAGGGGTATGGCTCGATATATAGAGCTTTATAGTGCACCAGTACCTAAGATAGGCCGCCAAAAGCGCTCATTAGTGCCTTTAAATTGGTCCCAAAAGCAACCCCTCCGTACTAATACCTTTTAATGCATCTCAACATTTCGTGTATGCGCAGTCTACACTCTTTTACTACAGCCACTACTCTGTTTAACAGCGAGATTAGCGCTGTCTAACTATGTGGAAAGCCTTTCTTGCACCGAACTACTCACTTAGATGGCAACAAGTCCTTCGACTTGTGTGTACACGAAGGATTGGTTCTTGTAGACTTCGATTTCTTGCAGAAAGGCGGATTTCAGTATCTCCCACTTTTCAACACATTTCGCAGAGTGTTTCCCGTCACAGCATCCAATTTTCCAATAGCTCGCCAGCTGTCTACAATCCAGCAGCGCAAAGAGCAGTTCCACAAAGAGACTGTACACCCTAGCGACCGCTGCCCCCGCCAACACAGAGGCAATATAGCGGTTACTGTAGGTCGTAAAGGGCACTTCCACGCCTGAGTTCTTATGGTCGACCTTTGGCCCTTTTGTTTTGTCTATAAAAGTCCCGATTTCGGCTTTGTGTGTTTCGCAGAGAGCGGCGATTTCAGTGAGTTTTTCGTGCGTTTCGCCTCTGTTTGTGGAGGTTGGGACTCCGTCAATGTGCAGAAAGGCGGATTTCTGGTACCTTCTCAGAGTGCGTTTGAGACGGCGGTACAGGTACATGCGGATGTACTCGAATTTAAGGGGCTTGCTGGGGGCCTTGAGAGAGTAGAAAGCGGCTAAGGCCTGGGAGGGGTTGACTCGGGCGACTGTTTTGAGCGTCTGGACGCTTGGAAGAGCTGCGTTCCCATACATTTCTGTATTATCCTCCATTATGTAGGTCAAATTATGTGGGAATAGCGACTTACTGGAGTGGCCAATGCCTCTATGAACTGCTGTCGGTGATTACTAAATTAGGCTGGAGTCGATGTGGCTTAGTCCCACGCTTCTGGGCGACTCGCCGTCGTTGGACCATTTGGAGATGTCTGCCAGGCCGTAAGCCTCTTCACTCCTCCTGCCGCCCCCTCTCCACCCCTGCACTTGGCCCAACTCACTCCTCGCTCTCCTGCAGTGCCAACTCCTCCTCACCTCCTCACCCCCATTCCTGCTATTCCTCACTACTGGGTCCGCACACATAGAGGACCGCACTCTCACATGTGTCGCAGCTCTCGAGACAACCGGCTTCACAGGCCTTCTATTGCTTCTTTCCTGCAAAGGAAAAATCGGCTTTAGTCGCATATCTGTCCGCTTTGAGACTGACTCCACAAGGTAAGCATTCATGAAGGGACACTGAGACTTTACAGGACGTCTCTTCGCTGGGAAGCGCATTCGGATCTTGGCGCCTTCGGACTTGAAGAGCTTCCAGGGCAGCCAGGGCGGGGCTTCTGCCTCTTTGGAGACCATGGCGGGGTAGTGGCATAGGGTTTGGCTCATTATTGCACCTACTTACAGAGCAATGCTACTTTGGCCGAGAGCCACTTTTAACTCTCCTAAACAAGTAGGGGAAAGAGACCTTCCAGCGCTTTTATATGGAAAAACTGCAATTTGAGTCATTTTGGGTTTAGTGAGTAAGAGTGATTTCACAGTTTCGAGCCTTCCCCTCTCTCTATACATACAAAATTACAAAAGCCGACTATTTCCATGCAGATACAATCGCAATATCTCTAAATTACGATAAGAACTCCTCCATTCCCTACAAATCCAGTAGAAATACCCTATAAAAGGCTAAAATAGTGTAGAAATGTCCAACTTCACCTACCTCTTCAAGTACATTATCATCGGAGACTCAGCGGTGGGGAAGTCCTGTCTGCTGCTGCAGTTCACAGACCAGCGCTTTAAGACAGAGCATGACGTCACTGTTGGAGTTGAATTCGGGGCCCGGACAGTAAGCCTCGCAGGCGAGCAGGTAAAGCTGCAAGTGTGGGACACTGCAGGCATGGAAAGCTTCAAAAGCATCACTCGAGCCTACTACCGAGGCTCCGCCGCAGCCCTGCTAGTCTTCGACATCACCAATCGACCCTCCTTCCTTAGTCTCGCCACTTGGCTGCAAGAAGTCCAGCAAAACACCTCCAAGCAAGTCGCAATCGTCCTAGTGGGCAACAAAGCGGACCTAAGCACCCAGTAGTGTATAGACAGACGGGAGATATCGACTGAAGAAGCAAGGAAGTTTGCTCAGTTGCACAGTTTGGAGTATGTGGAAGTCAGTGCGAAGACAGGCCTAAATGTGGAGAAGTGCTTCCTCAGTCCTGCGAACTGTATCCTTACAAACATTCGGCAGGGTGTTTATGACCTGAAGGACGCAGTACTGGGTAGTTAGAACTGCGGAGTCAAGCCGACGAAGGGCAGTTTGAAGAGGAATGCCGGGCGAAGGGAGAAGAAGTGCTGTAATTAGGCTGTAAAGCGGGGTGTAGAGCCATTTTCCCGCTTATAGTGCATGCAGCGATATCTGCCAGGGAAACTGGTCAAAGAAACGCCCAAATCGCTGATACGGGAAGCTCGAGACTCACTCACTAAGGAGAAAGTGAACATAGTGGAACTGAGAGCTGCAACTAGTGCTGAGTTGAGACGCTGTCAGGAAGAAGTGGACATTCAGCGCGGCCTCACCAACCGCTACACCTGTCGCCTCATAGACATCGACCTGGCCCAGGAGCAGGCCGGCCTATGGAGAGTCACGCTAGTCCGGGAGCACTGCATCGCCAACTTAGGCGCGGAAATAAAGAGGAGAAAGGTAGAAAGGAAGTCCTGGACTCAGGCGGAACTGCTCACTATCGCCCTACACCTTATCGAAGTCCTTGCGGAGTTGCAGCTCAAGGGAGCGCATTTGACCAAAATCACTCTAAAGTCGCTGCTGGTGAGAAGCAATGGAGACGTGATTCTGGGCTCCTATCGCTGGGCGAAATACACTTCTAGCAGCGCTCAGGTCCGTTCGAGCGTGGAAAAGCTGGGGTTCGTGCTCGGGGAAATGGCGGCTTTGAAGCATGACGAAGTCCATGCAGGGGAATCCGAGTCGTTCCTGCGGTCTATTGACTGGACTCGCTACCCTGAGGTAAACACCCTAGTGACCACTATGAGGAACTCCAAGTCTCAATGCGACTTCGTCCAATTGCAGGAAATGTTCGACTCCTCAGGGCATTTGATTCCTTCCAAAGCTGTTCCAGTAGTCCAACCCCCGCCTTGCCAACCCCGCCTTTTCCCTTCTGTGACCCTACCTGTGTTTTCCACCTGTGCAGCCTGCAACCAGCAATTCGTCCAGCCTTCCTTCAACCCTGCAGACCTCAGAACCCACTACCAACACTACTCTCAGTACTTCGATACAGTCTGCTCGGTGGTTTGCTTGGATACGTACATTCGCTATACCAATACCTCGCGGAAGGCGGAGGAAACCTGTATGATGTGTCAGAGCAAGTTTGACGGGCAAAATGGAGAGTGGAGAAGAGCGGAGACCATCGAAATGAAGGATTACGTGTGTTCGAAGGACTGCTTGAGTCGAGCGATGACTCAAATTTTCTCCTACCCAGGTGCTAATTAGTCCTTTGACCACAATCTAGTGTTATCAATTGAAATCTTCAAAAACGTTCTAGTCGTTCTCTTGTCCAGAGACCCAACAGCCTCAAGACATATCGACAAGTATCATACAGGCTTCACACTAGATCGATCTCCTGGCCTGGAGTGGTCCAGTGGAAGCCTATATAATAGCGATGTGCTCGAGCCGAAGGGTCTGTGGAGATTCGATAGACTGGGTTTTCGAGGCTTTCAAAGGATAGCAGTAGACTGCTGGAACAGTGGGACTCCGGCCACCCTGTGAAGGGGGCCTGCAGCGTGCAAATATGACCACTATTATAAGGACTATGGCTGGCTGCAAGAGCCCTGCTGGGACGAACTGCACTCTAGGACCTCTGTTTCCTTTAGAAAGGGAGATGCGCACCTCCCAACTCATACATGTATATATTGGACAGGACCCGAGGACTGCGCTTGGCTTCGTACTCTGCGAGAAAGGAGCCTAAAGGACGCTTGCAAAGGTCTTTAAACGGCCAAGAGAAGGGAAAACAGTGGACTTGTCGCTAATAATGGAAATTGGATGTCAAGATAAAGGGTATTTTGATGTTTTGAGAAGGCTGAAGAATGCACTGAATTGCATAAGTAGACCAAAAATACAGGAAATTTCCAACTTTCAGCCTATTTCCCGCTCCTTTGAGCCGTATTAGTCCAGTTCTAAGGCTATTTTTTATTAGCGCGCTTGCCTGTAGGTCGCGACTTTGTGGGCGCTTTGCCGAATTTGGAGCTGATGAGGTTCTTTTCAGCCCGCTGGCGGAACTCTTCAGGGTTCAGCGGAAGGATTTCTCCTTCTTCTCCGTCTGCTCCATCGTCTTCCTCTTCTGCTGCTTAGGTGTTACGGACTGTCGGAGGGTCAATTCGGACCTGGGCTGTGCTGGGAGTGGTTTGGGAGCCGAGAGCCATCACATTGTTGAGAGCTGCTATGTTGGCGCGGTGCAGGGTGGGATCGTCTTTCAGAATCGAGTCGATTTGCAGCTTTTGAGCCTGGATCAAAGCGTAACTTTGGATGATTTTATTCGCACGGAGCTCAATTTCGCTCAAGTACTTCATCATATTGTCCTCAGTGAGTCCCTGTTGGTCCATTTCCGCCAGCAGCGGCTCCTCCGCGCCCAAAGTTTGCAGAAACAACTTCAACTGTTCCTTAATAAACGCAATCGTCTTCATGCTTTCCTTCTTCCTTTGTTCATTTATAGTGTTTTTGAACTCCATACTGGCCAGTTTCTTCTCCAGCTGGATCAGAGTTTGCTTCTTTTCGGTGTCAGTGACTGCGCCCATTTCTTTGTATTTCTCGATTTGTTGCTTGGTTTCCTCGATGTCGCGCTCCACTTTTTCGATTTCCTCGGAAAGCTCGTTGACGAATTTGAGCAGAGCGGAGTTCTTTTCTTCGTAGCGGACAAACGCCTCCACCAGCTGGTCCAGACTCTCCACCCCCGTTTCCTGCTTAATCTTCTCCAGCGCCTCTTCATAGCTCTTGACCATGTCGAGACTCGCAGTGGTGGAGGTCTTCTCCGCCTCCGCCAGTCTCGCCAAGTTCCTGATCTTCTGCTCGTCCTCAGGGTCGATTTCCGCCACATTAGCTTCAGTGATTTTGTCCTTTTCCCTCTGCTGTATGAACTCCTTCTTCTTCTTTTCCTGCTCAATCTGGCCTAAGAGTTCATTCCACTCCGTCTCATACTGCTCCTGCTCTCTCTCGTTTTTCTCCTTCAGTTCCTCGAGCTGCTGGATGGCCTTTTGCCTGTTTTCGTAGGCTTTGGAGGCGGACTCCAGGGCAGTGTCCATTTCCTCCTTCTTTTCCTCGAGTTCGCTTTGGAGTTTCTTGTAGGTGGCTTCGTATATGTTCTTTTCTTTGCGCAACTTGTCGATTTCGTCGCGGAGGTGCTTGTTGCGGGCGACGGCTTGGTTGAACTTCTGGTTAGCCTTATCCAGGCGGTTTTCGAGTATTTTGACTTGTTTGGCGAGTTGCTTTTGGTTTTCCTGGGCTGCGTTGATGCCGCCCAGCTTTTTGCGCTCTGTTCGCTGGTCCTCGATTTTCTGCTGGTACAGTTCGATCTGTCGGTTCAGCTCTTCTTCGCGTTCCTGCTCGCGCTTGATCTTTTGTCTCAAGACTTCCGGCAAGTCCAGCGTGAGTTTAGACGTAGAACTGCTGAGCAGAGGGTTGAGTGCCTCAGACTGCTGGGAAGTGTCTTTGCCAGGCCTGTTGGAGCGGGTTTTGGCAGGGTTGTCGATGTACTTCCTCCGCAGGGCCGCTAGCTCTTCTTCGTCTAAATGGAACTCACAGTTTACCTCTTCGACCATTCTTTATAGGGACTTAGGGAGTAACTGCTGGGAAGAGACTACTTGGGGATTGCAAAGATTATTGCAGTGTTTCAGAAAATGGACATTGTAGTCTTTTATAGGTGGTATCACTGACTGTCACTATGCCCTGCCACTATACATAAGGCAGCTGTAAATGGTCCATTTAGCATAGATATATGGAGGAAAGCCTGGAACAGCTCTACTGGTACAGCCACTTCTCATTAAAGCGTCACTCAGCCCCCAATATCGAACTCTTTTGCTATTTCTTCCTCACTACAGCCGCCAGAGCCGAGTTCCTACAGAACAGACAGGGCGCTTTCAGTCTTCAACATGCCAATATCTCCCCTATGTGTGTCTATTCCCAGAGTTCCCAGTGTCTTGTGCACTGGCTAGTGCTGGAAACAGCCCTGTGTCCTATCTCTCTAGAGGCAGAGATGAAAGTTCGTCTCAGTGAAGGTCGTTCATGGAGCTCACATGAGAGTGTTTCCGTCCTCAAAAACATGCTAACAGCAGTCCAGTACGCAGCTACCCAGATAGCAAGCACATAGGACGTCTATTGTGCGATCTCAGTCCTTGAAGCGTAGACTACAGCGAGGCAAGAGTGAAGCTGCGACTGTGGCACAGTGCTTCCGATGTGGACTTCGAGCAGTTGCAGCCTCAGTTCCTCAGTCCGGAACTGAGGGAAGTATGTAGCCACTAGGCACTGGGAATGGCTCGAGACAGCGCAGTGAATTTAGTGGTTTCCGCTGTGTTTTCAGCGGCTGTGTCGGCACTCTGTCTCTTCAGTCCTCAATACCAAGGTGAGCACTTGTGAAAACCTAGAGGCTATTGCGACTGCTGCCATGCCTGAAGCTCTGCGAAGGACTTTGAGAGTGATGATTGAGAGCCAGAGAAGAGACTGCGTATTGCAACTGCTCTAAAGCTGTTTGATTTGATGGCGAAAAGCAGTACTTTGCCGGCACTCAGTGCTTTAAACGAATTTGTCAAAGGGAACAACTTCGAGGAGGCAGGAATTGTGCTGGAAGTCGTGAAGGACTGCCGAATTCTGGCAGATGTCCAGTTCCTTTGCAGTCACTGCGGCGAAATTGCCACTTCAGCAGGTCTCTCCCTCGCCCACAGTTCCTGCTCCCAGCATCTGCTTTACACTGCAAAGTACTATACTGAGGCTTGCAAGAAGGTCTCCAGAACTGCTACCAGCTGTCCACTATGTGCAGAAAAGCCCCTCAGACGGCTACGAATCCTGCCTTAAGCACGAAACTCCAAGCGAGTCTGTACAGTCTGCCAAGTCGAGTTCGAGGAAAGGCAGCAGATGTGTGAGATGTATGAGGATCTACTCTTGGATTCACTGTACAGCCTGGACTTGCTGCGTCGCAGGATACTTACCGATTCTTTGAAACTGTTCTGGGGCTGATAAATGCGAAACATCGACTTGTGGAGACGTCTACACTCATTTAGAACTCAGTCACAGCAGGAGTTGGAAACCGACCAAATCTCCATTCTTCGACAACTCTCCCGTATATACAATCCCACTCAGTACTGCCATTTCTGTCAAACGCCAATCCAGGATTTATTAGCCTGCCGAGTAGTGCAAGCCAGCAATTCATAGTCTACATTTCCTCCGTCACCTGCGTGCGCAGACATTCAGGCCCAATATGTCCATGTGGCATAGTCACTACCAGTATAGCTTCAGCTCTAGGGGAGGCAGTGTCAAGCCTGTGGAGTGGATATTGAAGAACGACCTATCTCCGCCACTCATATGCCCCAGGTGTCTGAACAACTCAGACTGTGCGGACAGCAGGGAGTTAGAAGCCAGTCTCATCCAATTCCTGCCCTTTCAAGTCTCGCCTCAGCAGAGTAGCTATTTGTAGATGGCTTCCGGCAGACTAAAGCACTCACACAGAACTACTGAGTCAGGAAAGCAACTGGATGTGCACGAGTACTTCTTTTACACACCAGAAAGAGCGATACGCTTCGCTGATCTGTATACAGGTTTGAACACTGTGCAGCACTCTCAGCTCTGTTCCATTCTCACCTGCTCCACTAGTCGCCAGCAACAGCTGTTTGCAGTCACTATTGAGACGGAAGCTGTGCGAGCCACTGTAGAGTGGGAGACTCAAAGGAGGAGACGGGTAGGACTGCATTGGACTTTGGAAGAAGTGGTTTGTCTTGTGAAAGAGGTGACATCGGCGCTGGTGCATCTCGCTGAAAAGGTGAGAAATAGACAGAATCTGTGCTGTGTTGACTTGAGTGGGGACAATGTTGTCTATGAGGAAAGAACGTTCAAACTTCGGAAATGGAATAAACAGGGAGTTACCGACTTTGACGGGATTTCTCCACTGCAATTCAGTCCAGAAATGAAGAACTGCTATGTGCAGTGGCTGAGCGGCCAGCGAGTCCTTGCCCAGGTGGATACCGGCAAAGCAGCTGTTTACTCCCTCGCTCTCCTCGCCCTTTCCCTGCTTTCCCCAGAGCTCACTGACTCCTTTTTCCCTTCTGACCAGCTCGATGAAGTGGTGAGAAGTGTGGGGACTTCCGTGGAACTTACCCAGTGTCTGCAGGAAATGCTCGAGTCGGACCCAGCACTACGCCCCTCACCTGCAGATCTAGCACAGTTACTCGCCTCTAGACTGCTGCCCGCCCCTACAGAGCTGCTTTCTAGTCTCTCACGGGCGATATCAGCTGCGGACTATACAACAGCTTGCAGGGAGTTAGAGAAACTGTGGGAGATGGGAGTAGCTGGAAAAGTGCATTACCCTTGCAGTGGCTGCGGTATTGAAATTGAGCTAGGCGCTGGGAAGAGGCTTATCGATGTATGTGAAAAACACCTGTTTTGCTCTGTAAGTTGTCTGGTAAACCTCGCTAGTCACTACCCCACAGCCGCAGACTCCGAGTGTCCAGTCTGCACTCGGAACTCCCAGCCTACCAACCCTCCGAAACGTCGATATATAATAAAGAAACCAACCGCTAGTCCACAACAGACCTGTCTCACATGCAAACGCCTATTCGACATCTATACTTCAGGGACCTGGCGACAAGAACTTCCCAGCAAATCTGCACGTGCAAAAGACTACTGTTCACCCGAGTGTTTCCCTGCTGTAGTGACTCTATCTGAGCCAGAGGAAGGGTCCCAGGTACTCAACACTCTCGAAGGACTCAATTGCTACATGCGACGACTGAGCTGGACAGTACCACTGATAAACGATGGCTTGATTGAGTACTTTCCTGACAGCTTCAAAGAGACAGTGTTGACAAGGACTGAACAAGAGTTGTCCCTCATGCAGACTCTGCTGATTAGCTGCAACCCGCTCTGTCAATGTCACTTCTGTGGCGGACAGGTCGACAACTTGACCACAGGCCGCTTCATCCTGTGTGGACAGGAACGCAACTTCGTCTGTTCCTGCGACTGTCTATGCACTTCCTTAGGGCTCCAGACCCTGATAAAAGACGCAATTTGCACTACTTGCGGAAACTGTGTGACTGCAAGTGATATTGAGGTAGCCTTGGGACTGGGCAGTCGGAAGTGCTCCTGGTGCACAGTGTATTACACTGCTGAAAACACTTCATGTGGACATCAGATCTGCAATAACTGTAGAGAGGGAATGGGATACTGTATCGCATGCGACTTTGTACGAATGAAAACAGAGTGTTTAGGTAGTTAATGCATAGCACTAGGGAACAGGGCAATGTCTATAATGTCGGAACCCAACTGTGAACAGCAACATGCAAGCAATGGTCTCTATATCTCCAAAATTCTAGGTCCGTGTCCAACAGCTCGCAAGGAAATCGAAGGAATTTCAGAGTCCAACTGCAGTAAACTGGCCAAAGAATGCAATTTACTCCAAAGTCTCCATCACCCATGCATCTGTCCCTTCATAAGCCACCACAGTTACCAGACCCCCGACGGACAGTACCACTTCGTCATGGAAATGGCCTACTTCGAGTCATGTCTCCGGAAAGAACTCGAGGAGAAGCGAGAGATAAATGCGCCCTTTTCAGAATCGGAAGTGGAGCATTTGCTGTGGGACATAGGGAGTGCCTTAGCCTATGCACAGAAGCAGGGAATTATGCATAGAGACGTCAAGCCTGAAAATATCATGAGGTCTCCCGGCACTCGCTTCAATTTGATAGACTTCGGAGAAGGCAAAGTGATAAAGGCAGAGAGGGAAGACCTTTCTACTATCGTGGGAACTGTGCAGTACGCAAGTCCCGAACTACGTCCAAGACTCATAGACAGACAGTTCCTAGGCGGAGAACTCAAAGCGAAGTACGACCCCTTTGTGTCGGATGTCTATTCACTGGGGATTACAGCGCTGGAAATGCTCAGTTTGGTGTTTATACAGCCTAATCCTGACGGCTTTGCAGCTGTATTAAGCAGACTAGAACTGTCCTTGGAACTCAAAACTATTCTTACGATAATGATGGAAATACACCCTGACAAGCGACCGAACTGTATCAAGCTGAAAAGACTGCTGCGGAGGATATTCAGGTATAAGTATGAAACCGAAGTAGCCACTATTGTTACGGAACTAAACACGCCGCAGACCAGTATGCCTAGATTCAAAGAACTGCTTACTGCGCTTTTTGCCTTTCCGGTGGATATTTGTGCGAGTGCACTGGAAAAGTGCATAAAATGCGGCGCTACTTTCTCATACATTTCGCAAGAAGAGTGGCGACTTGATCTCTTCAACCGTGACCAAATGTCCACTTTCAACATGTGTTCCCTTGAATGCTACCAGCAATTAATGGAAATCCGGCAAAGTATGATTTCCTCTGCATGCGCTCGATGTGGCCACAACGAATTAGGCCGGGAGTGGTGTTTTTTCCACTGTAAAGTGCACAAGTGCTGTGAAAGATGTCTGGACAAACGTACAGGCCGGTTCTTTGATAACTGGAAAGTATGTCCTAGGTGCAAGTACCAGCCTATTCACTCTGTGCCCTTTAGGCCGGGACTGGTAGCGGTCACTTTTACTAACTTTGAGGAGTTTGTATTTGTGTGCAAGGAAGGAGGGGCTGTGTCTACGAAGAATGCGGGAGAAACAACCATGCTGCCTTGCTCAGTGTGGTCCCCCGACTCTCCCAAAGAGTGCCACTGCTGCGGAGTGCCAGTGCACTCTTACCAGCTCTGGTTCTTGTTGATCTGCGGCAGTGATATCAACTACGTCTGCTCCCAGGACTGCCTCGCATACTATATCCCCGCTGAAAACAACCCACAATGCCTAACTTCAAAATGTCCAACTTGCTCAAAGGATATCAGAAAGACGCAAATAGCGGCGTTGAGCCAATTCGGGAATATCAGTAGCTGGGTGGATGCTAGGGCTTGGTACTGCCACATGTGTCTGCAGGTTACTGGTGAAATTCACCTGCAGTGCGGACATCATTACTGCATGGCCTGTGCTAGAAGCTGCAAAAATAAGTATGGAGAAGTGGTGTTACACTGTGTGAGGTGCGGCTATCACATAGAAGGGAGGGAATTGGCGGAAATTCATTAAAACGAGGATTCGTAGGAATTGGATTAGGCAGAGTTAGGTAATATGGACCTCTGGAGCTTGTTGACCTTCGTAGGACTGCTGTGGGCTCTCAGACAAGCGTTGGACTTACTGCTCTATCTGTGGAATAGGAACAAGTCCTTGGAGCCCTATAAGTATGGGTGGGCTGTGGTCACAGGGGCAACTGATGGAATTGGAAAGGCTCTTGCGGAGGCACTGCTGACTCGAGGCTTCCGACTAGTGCTGATTTCCAGATCTCAAGCAAAACTCGAGGCTGTGAGGAGTGAATTGGCTTCCAGACACCCAGCAGCTGGCAAAATCGACCTCATTCAGGCTGACTTCACACAAGGTCTCCGCAATCCAACAGAGTTCTATAGTCGTTTGGGGAAGCAGCTGGAGGCCTATGAAGTTTCCGTCCTCGTAAACAACGTGGGTATCATGCATTGGAAAGGCTTCGAAAGCACTGATCTCAGTGAAATCGAAGAACAACTAGCAGTGAACGTGCTCCCTCAGACCTACCTAACTCGCCTACTTCTGCCCACAATGACCTCTCGGTTTACCACCACTCAGCGAACAAGTCTCATTATTGACCTTTCGTCCAACGCCAGTCACATCCCTCTTCCCTTCCTAGCAGTCTACGGCGCTACCAAGACCTACAACCACTACCTCACCGAAGCACTCCGTGCAGAGGGCCCGCCAGGCGTCACTTTCCTCTCAGTGATGCCAGGCTGGGTGGCCACCAATATGCCCAAAATGAACAACTTTGCGACTGGAGCGGGGATGGTGAATGTGGATGACATGGCGAAGGCTGTGCTGGGGAATATAGGACAGGGGTGGACGGGCGGACATAGGACGCATCAGGTCTTGGGGTGGATTATGAAGTTCGCTTTGGATAATCCCGTTGGGAGAGCGATTGTGAGGATGACGACTCATAGTATGGAAGCGAAGAGGAGGAATAGAGAGTAGAGATCAGAGAACTAGGTAGAAACAGTCTATGGTGGACTACATATATCTATATGAACAGTTATTTGGGGGAATTGAGGTGTGGTAGTTTCTCATTTGGAACATGTCTTTGGTAGAGGCTAATATATGGACGGTTGGAGTGTGCTGACATGTATTGGGTTATTGTGGGCTCTTAGACAAGCGTGGGATTTGCTCCTCTATTTATGGAATAGGAACAAGTCCTTGGAGCCCTATAAGTATGGGTGGGCTGTGGTCACAGGGGCCACTGATGGAATTGGAAAGGCTCTTGCGGAGGCACTGTTGACTCGAGGCTTCCGACTAGTGCTGATTTCCAGATCTCAAGCAAAGCTCGAGGCTGTGAGAAGTGAATTGGCTTCCAGACACCCAGCAGCTGGCAAAATCGACCTCATTCAGGCTGACTTCACACAAGGTCTCCGCAATCCCACAGAGTTCTATAGTCGTCTGGGACAGCAGTTGGCGGCCTATGAAGTTTCCGTCCTCGTTAACAACGTGGGCGTAATGCACTGGAAAGGCTTCGAAAGCACTGATTTCAGTGAAATCGAAGAACAACTAGCAGTGAATATCCTCCCTCAGACCTACCTAACTCGCCTACTTCTACCCACAATGACCTCTCGATTTGCCACAACTCAGCGAACAAGTCTCATAGTTGATATCTCCTCGAGTGTCACTCAACTCCCAGTGCCTTCCGTCTCAGTCTACGGCGCTACGAAATCCTACAACTTCTACCTGACCCAGGCTCTCAATGCAGAAAACCCTCCAGGAGTCTCTTTCCTCGCAGTTCTCCCTGGCATGGTAGCTACGAACATGCCTAAAATGAACAATTGGCCCGAACTGCCCGGCACTGCCCAGGCTGAAGACGTGGCCAAGGCGGTGCTGGCTACTGCAGGGCAGGGCTGGACTGCAGGCGCAACCCCTCACAAGTTAGCAGCCTGGGTAACTCCCCTGCTCTTTGATAACCCCCTTGGAAAGCTGATCGTCAGGAGATCAATGCGGAGAGTGGAATCGCAGCGCAAGAAGAACAGCTAATCCTAGCGTTCTACCGTTATATAATGTCACTAGCCTCTCTAGAGTCCCACCGTACCGACCCCTACGGCATCCCTCACCAAGTCCAGTGGTCCTTTCCCAAGGCCTCTCGCTTCCGTCCCCACAAAGCCTCTTCCCAGGCCGACTTCCTGTCCCTTCCCTCCTCCTTCTCCAGGTCCCACTCCCCGGGCATGGGGTACGGAAAGCGCTGGGAGCCTCGGAACCCTGCAGGGAAAGACGCCCCTCCAGCAGGCGCCTACATCACTAAAAGCTGCTTCGACCTGGCCATGATTGGGCCTATTTTCGGGAAAGCAAGCAAGCGACTGAGTAAGAAAGATTTACCGAAGTCGGAAACTCCGGGTCCCGGGCAATACAGAGCCCAAAGGAGTATAGGGGAAAATGCACCGAAGTTCTCTATGCAGTCCAGACATCATATGAGGCCGAAGGCGGAAACTCCGTCGCCTGGACATTACTCGCCCAATACTTCCATGACGGAACGCATGTACTATGCTGGCGCGGCCTTTGGGTATGGAGGCAGGAAGTTCTTAGCGAAACTGGGTATGCACTAGGTAGACACGAGTGTCCCGGGACCTGGCGCCTATGACACACCTTCAGCTTTCCATAGAAAGACTGCGTCGATGCCAAGGCAGCACCTGCCAATCATCAAGTCACGTCTCCTTGCTGAGCATCCGATTTGAGTCAAATCAGTATAAGCGTAGATGCATAGTTGCAAGTAGGCTAAATCGGGCCTGCAGGACAATTAAAAGCAAGAAAATGTATGAAAAAGTTGATTTTCTCTGCTGGATTGTATGTGAAATTGGGTTTATTGTTCTTTTGCATGCCAATTCAGTTTTTCACATATATTAGTATCCGCTGCTACCTATTTAAAGCCATTCAGGCTACTTTCTGCGAGTAAAGCGACTCAGTCCTTGCAAGGAAGTGGCCCGCTGACGCCGTTTTTCACGTATAACCCGCTGCAAATAGACTCTGTGCTCCATCTCTTCCCTGACTTCCTCGTCTGTCATTGAGGCCTGTCGGTTCATTTCTCGGTAAAATCTGCGGGTTTTGTCTCTGCATTTGGCGATAATTCCTCGGAAGCCTATCACCTTCACAGGACTTAGTTCACTCACAATTTTGTCCAAAACAGCCATATGACTTGAATTCGGACGTCTCCCAGGACTTTTCATGAATCGAGAAGCCTCAATTGAGTTCTTCACTCCCTGCAGCCGCAGAGCGAAATCAGGCTTTTTGAGTATAGATCGCACGGGCGATTCTTTCCCAGGCGATGTATTGAGCGAAGTGCGTGTCGGACTGAGCATACTTGACTCGTAGTAAGTCATTGCAGAGACTCTGTCAGGGGGAGAAGTGCTGAAGCGGACTCGGTTGCTTCTGGACTCCGGACTCGCCCTTTCCGACACACAAAACTGGGCACTAATTGCTGCTTGTCGCAACCGCCGCTGCAGACTGCGGCCTGTAAGGTCGGAATTGTGGTACAACGGTGGCTCTTCCCTCTGCTTCAACGAGGCCTTCCGAGTCTTTTTCCTCTCAACTTGCGTCTCCATCATTAGTGTCAGTCCTTGCTATAAATGTACCACTCCCACGCCCAGTACTCTCTGATTCTTCGCCTCTTACACACATCTCCCAGCCACCGGTCCGACGAGCAAATCCGCCAACTGATGGAAATCACGCAAGGAATCAAGTTCTTTTCCTCCCTGTCCAAAGCAGTGCACGAGGCTTGTTGTCGAGCTATGAAGTGTGCGGAGTATGCTGCGGCGCAGGTGGTGTTCAGCTTCGGGGATGAGCCGGATAGCTTCTGTGTAGTGTTGAAAGGGGCGGTGGCGGTAGGTGTACCGACTTGGACGACGATGCTGGCGAATAAGCTGGTGAGGCTGCCCACTCTCCCTTCTGGTGGGTTGCCGGGGAAAGGAAAGGGAGTACCAGGAGTCCTTTCTAAGTTTCTGTCGCAAAGCAGGTCGAAACCCCTCACTTCTCGCCTGCGGCCGTCCAGTCCCAAAGCCCAGCTCTCACCCGAAGTCAATGAAGTCACGACCCTAGGCATCGGGGCGTCTTTCGGGGAACTAGGCTTATTGCGGGGGGAAAAGCGAGCAGCGACTATTACTTGCAAGGAACCCACTACCTTGGCTGTGCTCAGCAAAGCAGACTTCGACACTATTTTGAGAGAAAACCAGGCCAAACTGCTGAACGACAAAATCAACTTTCTGATGTCGGTGCCTGCATTTAGCCAGTGGAGCCAAGCAATGATGTCCAAGGCCAGTTACTACTTCAACGAAAAGAGCTACGTCAAAGGCGAGGTGGTCTATCGAGAAGGAGACCCAGCCCTGGACATATACGTAGTGGTGGAAGGGGAGTTCATGGTAAGCAGTACTCAGTTCACGAAAGCTGTACTGGAAGCCGGAGAGACGGGAGAGCAGTGTTCAGTCTCAACCCCGCACCTACCCCAAGTGCAGTTGTTCATTAAAGCCAGGAAGGAAATGTTCGGAGACCTGGAAGTCCTGGAGGACGTGCCTAGAGAAGCCACCTGCCACTGCGCCTCTAAAAGAGCGCACGTGCTCGTGGCCTCGAAGACTGTAAGACCTAGACAGGATTTCCACAAAAGACTGCAAAACGTGTACATAGTGACTTACCTTCTCGAGAAAGGCAGGCGGGAAAGACTATGGATGAAGGACCGGATTGCGGGACTGTTGGAAGTCGAGAAGGTCAAGCGAGGGTTTACAGAGCGTGTAGGTATGCAGTAGCCAGCCATGCCTGAGAGTCAGGCCCGCGTTCCTGTTATTCACAACTATGACGACATCCGCAGGAACTTGGAACGGTTCTCGAATATCGCGCACAGAAGAGTGCTTTCGGACCAAGATGTCCCTGAGTCGGCGAGGAATACAGACTTTCCGCAGCAGTTCCAACTGACCGATCGACCTGCTTCAGTCCTACTCACCAAGGACAAAATCGCTGTAGCGCTAGGCACCACCCGCCACCCCTTCCTCACCCGCAAGCGGCGTGAGTTTAGATAACTGCATTATATATGTCTGAGCCCGGCGAGGTCGAAGCCATCCGCAAGATACTGGAAGCAATGAGTCCTGACTACGACCACGAAGTCCCCTTTATGCTGCATGAGTTCTACCAGCGCCACTTGGAGGAAGTCCTCAACTTGGCCCGCTCCCTATCTCCGCGGCAGGACCAGTCTCTCAAGTTGAACGAAGTGAAGCTGGCCACAGAGCTGTTGGCGAAGCGCAGGTTTACAAGGCCGGTGAGAGAGGAGCTGCGGGAACAAGCGAAGGCTTGCAATAAAGTCCCTCTGGCGGAAGTGACGGATAAGTTCGGACTGATGCTGCCGGCGGAAGCGCAGTCGCTCACAGCCAAGAACTTCCAAATTGTCTCGCAGAAGGATCTGCCTATGAATGACGAAATGTAGGGCTAATCTACCTTAGCAGCAAGCGGTTTTGGAAGGTCGTTGCGCAGGTCGAGCAGTCTACCTGTTCGTCTTGAGGAGACTCGATACATTGTTGGCAAATTAGGCGGTTGTCCATACAGGCGTGGCCGATATTGTTGATAGTGATGGGAATATGGCAAGTTGAGCAGTCGGATTGAAGGGTTAATACGGCTGTTCGAAAGGGCTCCTCAGCTTGCTGGTGACATAGTTTGCACTGTACGACTGGGCCATGTATAGTATCCAAAGAGAGGTGGAGAAAGCAGGGGACACAGCTACTCTTCGCGTCTGCACAGCGGTGAACTGCTGCAGTTATTAGTTTGGAGCAAAAGCTGCATCTAGCACAGGGCTGCGAGTTGATTTCCTCTTCTCGACTTTTCACCCTCCCCGTCAATTGCCGAATTGCTTTCGATTCCCTTTCATCATAAGCCACATCACAGTAAGGACACTTCTTAAAGTTAGCAAGAATACACTCATAACAGACTTTACATTTCAAGTGATTCTCCAGTACTTCCAGCACTTTTTCATCAATCACCTTTTTACACTGACAACACTCATAAAAAGTGGCTTGCTGATGAGAATCTTTGGAAGCTGAGACTGCTAGAAGCGGTACATAACTAATTCCTTGCTGGTTCTCATCATCACATTCGTCTTCTGGTTCAAGGTTCAGCTTTGCTACTCGTCCTGATAAATCACTTTCAGACAATGGAGCAGCAGTGCTGGCCTCTTTTCTTTCATCTCCCCCAGAGCAGGTAATACATCGCCAAGAATTCACATTTTCAGTCGCCTGAAAAAGATCTCGCACCTCCCTGCAAATAGAGCAGTATTTAGCTTTTACAGGCTGAAGTACGTAATTTGAAGGCGTCAATAAGGATTGAAGCAATGGCTCTTCTGTGAGTCTGGCGGTTTCTGAGTTGTAGGTCAAATTCGACTTGCATTTCGGACATTTATCCCAATTCGCAGTGAAGTTATTGACGACAAAGCAGCTTTCGCATACTGTAAAGGGACAACTGCAGTAAGAAACATACTTTTCCCTACTTATCGTCTGAAAGCAGATCCAGCACACATACGTATTTCCCCATACTCCCGCATTTAAGCTACTTGGAGGCTGCGCAGGTGTCGGCGAGTTCAAACTTTGAATGACTTGTAGAGCAAATTCCCAGTGCAATTCCGGATCATATTGAAGTTCACAAGCAGAACAAAGCAGCGCTGCGCCTAATTCCGGGCTCTGCAGGGACACAGCCTTCACCCCTGCTGCCCCTTGGAACTGCCGCATCACTTCAAACTTCAACTGCAGGTGGTTGCAGGGCAGACGACAGAAACTCTCGGCCGTGTAGTGCGGGTAAAGCAGGAAACAGGTCTCTTGCACCATGCCCAGAGTCACTAGTCCACCTTCTCCGCCCTGTATTAGATACTCCTTGTCGTCTTTGTAGTCAAGAGTCACGTTTATGCCTAGACTTGAGACAATTGCTTGAAGAGTATTAGTTGGATTGGCAACTTCGGCATCGATCCCTAATCTCTGAAAGTAGTTATTTGCAAAAGCCAGGAAAGCTTGACAGAACTCCGCAGATAGAACTGCACTTTGGACTTTCGCCTCCTCCAAATCTCCGCATACCACCTCTGCAAGCAGAGCATCCCCAGCAGTCTGAGTGCTAAACTGCCTGAAGACACTCTGCAAATTGGGCACTTGTCGAGCCAATTCGAGATAGCCAAATAGCACGGCGTAGGGAAGGACTGCGGGAGCAGTGCCTAGTCGTCTCATTTCCGCGTATTTCCTTGTGAAGCGGAAACCCTCCGCAGGGGTCATGATGCGGTGGCCCAGAGTCAGACTGGCCATTTCTACAATGGGAGAGGCTGGGATAGACTCGAATTAGTGTGGGATTAGGGAGTCACGAGTGTGCATAAACAGGGGGAAGCTGCAGTATTACTACTATCTAGGCTGAAATTAGGCTTTTATAGTGCACTATATAATTCCTCATTTCAGTCTATTATCGCCTTTCACAAATTTCCCTCTGTAAAGGACTTCCTTATCTTACTATTGTTTGTTTTTATAGATAATAAATCGATTTTTTGCATCCTAATAGCTAGAGGGATTGTGATACCAAAGAGTAGTAAAACAGCATTTCGAACTTCGTTTCCAGTAGTGGAGTTTCGTCTTTTCAAAGTGCTACATAAGAACCATTTCGTTCAAACCGTCGTAAAGCTATTTCTGCGTAAAGTCTCTAAAATTCATTCCGTCTTCTTCGATATTTGTTGTTATCCAGCTGCATTTCTCTATCTTAAGTGCCTGATTTGTACTGCAATACGAAAGAATTCAGCAATTACTCACAAGGCACTGTGATGCTCGACTATGGGAAATAAATTAACCTAATCACTAAAAGAGGCCTACTCTGGAAAACTTCAATTGAAGGAACTTTCTTTTCGCACCAATGTTCAGTTTGTGAGGAATTTGGCCTTTGCTGCACTGCGAAATCTGCCCTTCTTTTCGCAAAAAGCAGAACTCGCAGATTTGATATCCACATCTCAAACACATAAACGCCAAATCCGAGTATCTGACATTTCGTTTACAAAATGAACAGTCACCGTCTAGATCAAGGAATGTGCTTGCTGACTGCAAACAGTATAAACACATTTTCTGAAGGTCTGTAGAGGAGTAAATATTGCTGACTGCACAGAAAAGACAGCAACACCCTGCACTACACAGGGAGTATTTCACCTCACTGCTACACCCCAGACACATTCGCGATTTTGATATTTGCATGTTGGAGGGCAGTAATAATGGCATGGAAGATTTGCGCTGTCGAGAATCTGTATCTGTGGAGGCTCTCAAATTGCTTTTGCGGATTTCAGTCTGCTTTTGTTCAAACTGTCTGTTTATCCCGGAAATGTTGAGATACTGTTCTGCCCATTGATAGTTGTGAACAGACAGCGCACCGCGGATTTGCTCATCATAAGGAGCTTGGCACCTAGCGCACAGTGGACCCTTAGCAGTGAGAGCTTGAGCTGCACAACACAACCCACACATTGGAAATTCACAGAGCATACACGCAATTCCCCACTCAGAGTCATGTGTACAATTTTTAGTTGTTGTTTGGAAGGCGAAACACTCACATTCGAAATAGAGTCTTTGCAAATCGCGCTTCGTATAAGGTTTTCCACATATTTGGCATTGGACATTCAAGGCGACTAGTTCGTCTACAGTCTTCGCATAGTTTTGGGCAGCTCTCTGCAAATCTGCGAAAATTCGGTATTTCAGACTAAGACAGCCGCAAGTAGGCACGAAAAAGCTCTCCTTCGCTAGAGTATTATAGAGTAAATAGAGTTTCGATTTCACTGCAATTGCCACTATTTCAGGTCCCTTCCTACCGAACTCTATCCTCTGCAGTTCTGCGTAAGTGGTTTTCGAAGGCTCGAAATACAAGATTTGACCCCTGCATTCCAGTGCATCAGCCAAAGTTTCCAAGCTCTCAATTACCTGATAGTCATTTTCTATACGCAAGTCCAAATGAACCAAAGCCAATTGAACTACTGCCTGAATCCTCAAGCGAAAGTCTTCAGAGGCTAGAATAGCGCTGTCTTCTGCAGTTTGAAAAAGAGCGCTAATGGCCTCTATGTCTTTCCTTTCGACTTGGATCTGCTGGAGGAAGCGCAGAAAGCAGCTTTTGTAGACTGCGTTGGCTGTTTCGAGGAAGCACTCGATGTATTGGTAAAGGAACGCAAATACAATGCTTTCAGGGTAGAGGCCGATTCGCCTGATTTCCACGAAAGAAGCTTGAGGACTGGCTGGAGGCATCAGGACCCTGCGACCCACGCTGGGAGTAATGGCCATTTATAATGTCCACAGGCACTTCTATAAGTCTAGAACCTTGCTTACAAGCTAAATGCACAGTTCTGTGCATATCGGAGACGGCGGATTCAATCGGAGTCAGAACATTTAAAAAAGGACATTTTTTAGATTTTATAGACGAAAAAGTGGAAATGTGGCGACACATGAAGCAAATTGTTGCGAAAGACACATCACTTGAATGGTTATAAAGGTAACATGTCCATTGGAGGTGTCCCTAGCAGGAAAACAGAATTCAGTAATTACTCACAAGGCACTGTGATGCTAGACTATGGGAAATAAATTAACCTAAGCACTAAAAGATGCCTACTCTGGAATTCTTCGATTGAAGGAACTTTCTTTTCGCACCAATGTTCAGTTTGTGAGGAATTTGGCCTTTGCTGCACTGCGAAATCTGCCCTTCGTTTCGCAAAAAGCAGAACTCGCAGATTTGATGTCCACATCTCAAACACATAAACACCATATCCGAGTATCTGACATTTTGTTTACAAAATGAACAGTCACCGTATAAATCAAGGAATGTGCTTGCTGACTGCGAGCAGTATAAACACTTTTTCTGAAGGTCTGTAGAGGAGAAAATATTGCTGACTGCACATAAAAGACAGCAACACCCTGCACTACACAGGGAGTATTTCACCTCACTGCTACACCCCAGACACATTCTTGGTAATATATGAGTCTGCGGACTGATATGTGAAGGCCTGCCTGGGTCTGAGAGGTTTTGCGAATACTGAGTATCTGCAGTAATCGTCTTGGTGCTTCCGCCAGCCAATTTTTCCTCCAAAGCCTGCTTTTGTTCATGATACTCCAAATGTTTGTTTCTTAAGGAAATGAGGAGAGACTCCTCCGCCCATTGATAGTTGTGAATAGACAGCGCACCGCGGATTTGCTCATCATAAGGAGTTTTGCACCTAGCGCACAGTGGGCCCTTAGCAGTGAGAGCTTGAGCTGCACAGCACAACCCACACATTGGAAATTCACAGAGCATACACGCAATCCCCCACTCAGAGTCATGTGTACAATTTTTCGCTTCTGATTGGAAGGCTAAGTCATTCTGATCTGAGAGAACCCGTTCTAAATCGCGCTTCGTATAAGGTTTTCCACATCTTTGGCATTGGACATTCAAGGCGACTAGTTCGTCTACAGTCTTCGCATAGCTTTGGGCAGCTCTCTGCAAATCTGCGAAAATTCGGTATTTCAGACTAAGACAGCCGCAAGTAGGCACGAAAAAGCTCTCCTTTGTCAAATAGTCATATAGAAGAAACACATCCACACCCGCTCCAATAGCCACCAACTCCGGCCCTACCTCTCCAATCACTACAACTCTCCGTTCTTCGAAGCGACCAGGAATAAGGAATACCACTTTCCCACGGCAATGCAGCGCCTTCGCTAGCACTATCATTGATTCTAGGATATGGTAGTCAGTTCTCACCTGCAAGCGCAACTTTTCAATCACTTCCAGCGTTGTTTCCTGCAACCCTGCTACTAACTCAGTCGAGACTGTCATTCCGCCGTCTGTTCCGCTTTGGATTAACTCGTAAAACCTTCTCATTCGCTCGCTTTTATGCTTGATATCTTCGATTAGACTGAGGAAAAGGCGTTTGTGCATGTCGTTGGACTCCTCGAGGAAGTGCTCAATGTACTGCAGCAGAAAAGCGAAGATCATGTCTTGAGGGTAGCCACCCACTCTCCGGATTTCGAGGAAATTAGACGCCAACGGACCTTGTGCCAGGAACCTGCGTCCTATGGAGAGGCTCAGGTCCATTATATGTCTATATTAAGGCTACATGCGGGTTTGAGGGTGTTAGCAGGGTTACTAAGCCGCCAAGAAGGCTATAACGAGAGTAATGTCGTCCACCACTTCATCCTCCTACCTACTGCTTACCTTCCTCCAATACATCACCGACTCCTTCACTACTCGTTCACAGGCCGCTTCGATATTCCCCGCTTCCCAGAAAGGCGCAATCAGCTCCACACACTACATACCCGCTACCGCCTGACTACTTATAAACTCCCACACTCCATCGGAAGCCAAGACCAGGAACTTGTGCTCAGGGGTGAGTTCCACTTGCATTATTTCCGGCTCTGAAATGACTCCGACTTGTGCAGCGACACTGTCACCGATAGAGCGGGACATGGCTAGGCCTGGGATTTGCTCGTTGCGGAGCCAGACGCGGGCAGGACCCAGGGGTCGGCCGCTTTCATCTGAGTGAATTTTACCCTTGAAGGGCTCGACACGCCCGCCATAGCGCTGGATTCGAGACTGTTCGCTGGGGTCGTCGGGCTTGTGGTCGTTGGAAAGAGGGACAGCTGTCCAGACTCCAGCGCTTTTTTTGGCTAAAATGGCCCGAGAGTCGCCTGCATTTGCGCCTATTGCCAGATTTCCCCTGATAAGCACGCTAACAGCCGTGCTACCCGAAAAGCTGGAGTCGAGAGAGGGTCTTTTGAGCAGGTCACTATTCATACTCAAATACGCAGATATGAATGCAGTCGTCATGTAGGTGATTTCCTCGTTTCTTGCCTGCACAGTAGTCTTCAGAAGATGAGGAAAGTGGCGCTCCAAATGCATTGGCAGCGTTCTCTTGATGAACCCGGACACATCATGTCCATTGAGACCTGGCTAGTTGATACCATGTCCGTCATACACTCCCAACAAGCACTGGTTTTTGCACCCTGCGAAGTCTGGAACGATCAGGAAAGCGTCCTGGTTGTAGGGCTTGGGGACGCCGTTAATGCTTCCTGTCCGCGTTCGGAAGCTGAATTTAGCGATAGCTCGTCTTAGTAGTGGGTGGGAAAGGGAGGACTCAGAGTCGGGGAAACGACGTTGTTGGCGGGAAGCTTCTTTCCGCTTGCTACCGAAGCCCGGAGGACTATTGATAGAAGGTAGCGGCTCCGAGCCTCCAACCGGCCTGCGCACATCTGTACTCGGCAGCTGCATGCGAGAAAGATGCAGGTCTCTTGACGAAGCCACCACAGGCGAGTTATATATCCTAGACACTCCACTTCCCTGGGCTTTCCCCAGGCCTCCAGGATGCTGAGCCGCTTGGAAGTACACCGCTGCCCCTAGGTTCCCATCAAGACTCAGTCGATGCGTCTGCGGCAGAGTTTCAGGCTTCACATAGGCAGGTCGTAGCACGTCACTGGGCTGCGTAAGGTTGCCCACTGAGGAGTTGCGGGGCATTGCTCTGCTTTTCAAGGGTGCTTTGCGGTCTTCTTCCAGCTTGCGTCGGACTTCGAAGGTGGAGTGGTTGAGGGCGGGACGGGGCATTTGGGCGAGTGAGGAGGCGTGGCTGAGGCCAGGTAGAGGCAGCTTGCGGGCGAAAAGGTCTAATTTGCCGGATTTTTTCATTGCAGAAGGTTGGTCAAAAGATGCACTTTATTACCCGCTAAGCCCGAGCAGGCAAGTGTATGATCAAAGCTTCTTTCCCTCCTTAGGTGCTAGCGAGGCATAAGTCCCTACTTGTTGCAAGTCCAAGCAATATGTCCACTCTCTGCACCCACTGTGACAGTCCTTCTGACCTCCACTGCTCCTGTGGGGAATTCATCTGCTCGGCTTCCCTGTCTGCCCACTTCCTCCGAGGCCACCACAGTGTGCCTTTGCCGCTGTACAAGGCTCGGCTGGCAGACATAGAGACGGTGGCGATTTCGGAAATGTGCACAAAGTGCAGAGCGCAGAAGTGCGAGTTTTTGTGCGTGTGTCAGTATCCGTGGCTGAGTTTCTGTGGGAAATGCGGGGAAAAGCACTTAGCGACTGGACTGAGGAGACATTCATTGGAGCCCGTAGCCGCTGCACAGTTGCTGCAAAGGAAAACCGACAAATTCCCCTACATGCAGAGACAACTTCTGCTGGATGAAATAGCGCACTGCTTACAAGCCAATCTTAGCAACCTCGCCACAGTGAAGCAAGCCTTCCTTTCCCAATACCAAGGACTCATCACCGCCCTGGAGACTTGGAAAGAAGCCTGCTTAGCGCAATTCGACGCAATCCACGTAGAAGAGGACGTGAAGTGGGCTCTCGCACGTCTCGAGTCCCAGCGCTTCCTCAGACAAACCCCAATCGAATGCGGTCTAGACGTAGTGCTGCAGTGCGAGCGAATAGAGGAAGTGAGCGACCTGCTGAAAGGGGCAGTATACGAGTTCCAGCCTGATAGTCTGCTCAGTGCTTTGCCGGGTTCCTTTAGAGTTACAAGTCGCCTGTCTTTGCTACGCCAGTCTGCAAGTCTGCTAACTCCCCAGGCGCTTTCTGTGCTAACTGTCCCACTGAAGGATATACACAGTGCGCATGATTTGAAGGCAATTAATGCGAACTTGGAGGCGACACTGCAGCTGCTTTGGCCGCAATTCAGTACAAGTACTGGGCTGGAGGAGAAAGCACTGACTGAGGAAATGCAAGGGCAGGCCCAAAGTGCACTAGGTGAAACCCTCTCAGGGAAAGTACTCGAGGAAGTGGGCAAAGCAGTGCAGAATATGAAGAAGTATATGGATGATATCATGCAGGAAATAGGCGCTGACACCCAATCGAATGAGCCTTTTCTAGCCTATTTGGACCGCTTTAAGGCCGCTTCTATCGACGCAGTTTCGAACCTCAACGGCATTTCCCAGGCTTTAAAATCCGCCGTTTCCCTCAGCGAACTAACTCTCTCCCGCGACTCCGCTCTCAGCCAAGTTTCCCAACTCCAGCAGCAGCTCTCCGCCTCACAACTGGACTACTCGCATCTCTGCTCCCAGCTGGAGTCTCTCACCTCTCTGCGTACTGAAAACGACGGACTGAAAGCTGCAACTCACAAACTGCAGGAAGAACTGAGGACTGTGAGACTGTCGCTGTCCGCTGGACTGGAGGAAAGCGTTAGGACTATTGTGGAGTCAGCGAAAGGAAGGATAGGGAAAGGGGAAATAGTGGTGAAAGGAGTTATTGAGGAGTCGATAAAGGAAAAGGAAAACTGGGGGAGGAGTTTTAGTAAGAAACTTGAAGATGAGAAAATTGCAATTCGGGCACTTTGGACTTCTTTGTCAGACTTCTCTGAGGCGGATCTGACTTGCGACTGTCTGAAGCAAGGCAATGAGTCGATTATAGAAAAAACCCATGAGACTTTGCGCAGTGTCCGCGAATTGCTCGCGAAAGGCTTCCGCAGATACCAAGAAGAAATGACAACCCTGTGGGAAGAGCACTCCAAGAAGTACCTTTCACTATTCGCTGCTCACCAAAAAGTCCTAGGCAAATTGTCCGAATTGCCCTCTTTCCAGATGTTTCTAGGGACTGTGGCTAGCGAAGTAGTGGAGCAGAGACAAGTACTGGCACTGGGAGCTGCAGAGCTAGAGCAGCTGGAGGATGTTTTGCTGGCAGGGAGAAACACTTTGAGAGACATGCTGATGCGTATTCAGCTGAAGCATGTGACTAAGAGAGAGAAGTTGGAAGCGATTGAAGGCATGCGGGAAGGGTTGATAGAGCAGGAACAGCAAATCAACCAGCTGAAAAGCAAACAGCAGGAAATTTGGCGCAACCTGAATTCCTCTCTCGTGGCTTTCGAGGAAGCAAGTAAAGACACTAACTTCCAACGACTGGACGAGTTCAAACGCATGATGGAGCGGAAATACACAGACTTCGTCCAAGACAGCCACTCACTTGCCCAAGTCTCTGGCAACATGCGGACTGCTCTCGAGACCTCGGGCTCTTACTTCCTCTCAGCCATACAAACCCAGTATGACTCAGTCCCTGCCACTCTCGCAGAGCACAAAGCAGCCTTCATAGGCTGGGTGGACTCTAGAGTGGGTCCAGTCGTTCACTGCTTGGCTGAGACGCAAGACCGGTGTATTCGGTGCATTGACTCTGTATCCTCAGTGGTTATCTCTGAACTTGAGAGTGACCAGCAGCGGTTACTGAAGCGAAAAGCTGCTTTAGAGGCCGAATATGAGACAATCCACAAAGCTTATCCGGAGGATATCCCTGTGAAGCCTGTCCTTCTGAGCGAGGCAGTTACTACCTTGGTGGACGACAATGAGCGGCTTCATGACGAGGTGAGTGGCTTGACCAAAGCTTTGACGAGTACGGAAGTGACACTGCAGGGGAAAACGCTGAGAATCGCTGCTGATTTAGTGGAAAAGCGACTGGAAACCACGCTAGGCGCAGTATTGGCTCAGTGGCTTGGCAAGGCTGTCCACGATTCCGAGGCCGTCGAAGTCAGCACATCCGAGTCCTTCCCTGACCTGTCACTGCCAGGTCTGCAGCCCAGTGCAGAAGCAGCCCCAGTGGAAGCACTGCAGGCTCTACTAGCAGAAGCAGCTATGGAGTGTCAGACCAGTCGCCTTTCCTCCCTGCTCCCAGACCGCTTCACTGCAGTTCCCATGTCCTCCACTCAAGCCTGGCAGTGGCTGGAGGCCCGGCTTCAGCAGCTTTCACAGTGCTCTGTGTCTGAACTGTCCTCCAGCGACTTGCTGTTTTCAGCACTGCAAGAAGGGCAGACTAGGCGGATTGTAGCTTGCTGGGTGCTTCTCGCCCGCCGCGGCCACGCGAAATCGCTATTTCTCCTCCGACTTCTAGGCTTGGAGGCCCAGGCGCGAGCCTCTCCCCGCGATTTCCCACTCGTGGTGAAGTACATGCGCAGTTTCCGCACCCTATCAGAGAAATACCTCAAAAGCTCCCCCAAGCCCTGGAAACAGTCCCAGGCCTATCAACTCAGTAGTTGGGGCGAAGCCTATCTCGACGACCTCCTTTCCAAGTATGCGAATTCTGTCAGTGGGGAAGCCTGGCTCGCCTTGCTCCAGTACTGCAAGCCAGCCGGCGTCTCTACCCTGCAGTACCTGTTTTTCCTGGTGAATTGGAAGGTGTGTACTCAGCACCTGAGAAGGGAAGAGGTTAATTTTTGGCCTGATCAGGCGATTTCCGTCCTGCCTATTTCCGACTTTACAGCCTTTCTGACTCCTTATTTAGACTCCTGGCTGCCAAATACCCTAATTCAATTCCTATTAGCGGAACTCAGTCCTATGGGCTATGTCGAAAAAAGCACCATTGAAGCCTGCTTAGGCCTATCTGCCTACATGAGCGTCATCAAGGATGACCGATTTATAGTCCGCGGGGATATGTTCCTATTAGGCATTTTGGAGGCTAATTTCACAATTGCCAAAGCGAATTGCCGGAAAATCGCAGAAATTTACCAAAACTCCCAAATCAGAGAAGGCAGTTTTACCCGCGCAGCCTTCGACTCTGCCCTTCGACTGATATCTCAGGACGATAAGCCTCGGCAAGATCTGTATGAAGAGACGGTAGCGCTAGGGGAAGGACTGCAGGCTTTTCTGAGAGTTATGTTGAGACATAGATTGGCACTGGTGGTGCATCAGTTGCAGGTCTATTAGTATGCTAATTAGCAGAAATTACACTTTGATGGAGGGGAATTTCTCGGAAAAATAGGAAATAGCGTCAGGCAATATTGGGAATGTACAGAATTGTCTATGTTTTAAGCCTTTACATGAGCAGACAGCCAGACCTGCCGCAGAGTCCCCGCTTCTCAGGGTACAGCAGTCCCCAGTCTCCTCCAATCGACCCCTGCACCAGGTCTCTCACCTGCTCCGAATCCTGCGACTCGAATTTGAGCAGCTGTTTGCTGCGTTCATCCAGCGAAACCGCGCCTTCGCCATTATCAGTGATGGCAGTGTCACTGATGAAGCAGCGAATCATGGAGAGAGTGACTCCGTACTGGCGGTTCCTCGCTATTTCGCAGTGCTGCACCTTGGCTGTTCCCCTGTCCTGAGCAGGAGCGATTTGGTCAGTCTTGGGTACTGGGCCGGGTGTGTCTTTGCTCTTGAGGAAATACAGGCCGTTGTGGTAGTTTTCGTATATTCTGCAGTGCTCAATTAGTACAGTTCCGCGCATAAAGTCCAACACTGTTATTCCGTTTTCCCCATTAGTATATACCTGGCAGTGAGTAATTATCAGGTCTTGGGAGAGACCGTCGACTTCTCGACTTGTGGAGCCGACGACCATCAGTCCGCCCACTATTTAGTGCTTACAACTGTTGCGGAAACACTCGTTTCCGTCAATGATTCCCGCTGTGTCGTATAAATAAATCCCGTACCCTGCATGCGAGTCGAAGGCGCGGTTTAGCGAAATGCTGATTGAGCTTTCAGAGTAAAGCTTGTAGACCTTTTGAAGCCAACAGCCGGAGCCTTTGTTCACACTGAAGTCATTAGAAGAAACGCTTAAATCGCATAGAGACAGGTGGCGTATGGCCAGTCCCTCCTTCCCACAGTTCGTTATTTTGTTCTTACTGATCGTCACGGAAATCGGTATAGTGGCCTGATGCTCCGCCCAAATAGTTACTCCGTAAGCCCCTGTAGCCCGCAGGTCATTGCCTGTAATAGCAATTGTTCTGGGACTCATGTCCTTGCTGGTACTCAGAGACCCTGACCTGGACCCGCGATTTTGCCTAGGACCTTCCCCGGATAGGCGGATGTCGATAGCGCTGCCCTGGCAACGCTCAATTACTGACTGGTGAATTAGGGCTTCGCAGGGGTTCGATAGAGTCAATGCACTGCCGGTGCAGTCGGAGATGTGACATTTCTCCACTTGGACTTTGCATAAACTTCCTCCTTTCACGAACTCGTAAAACCCGCTGATGTGGCAGGATGTCACAAAGACGCTACAAAAGCCAGTTTCCCCCGTCACTCTGCGACTGGAAAATCCATTGACCCACAAACACACATCCTGCACAGCGCCCAATCCTGACGACTCTGCAGAGGTATTGTGCGGCTCCATCGACAGACTTCTGATATCACAGTCCCGTACTTCCAGGAAGGAGTTAGGAGTGTCCACTACGAACAGCGCCATTGGGGCTTTACTGTCAAGGTGTCGCCTGTCAGCCCCAAAGACCAGAGATAGCTCGCATATCACTACTCTATCAGACGGTCTGCCTAGGATTGATTCCTTTGATTGGCTGCTGAAATCCACCACAATAGACCCATTGGTCAGCTCCAGTACGGTACCTGGGGATCCTTTGAGAGTCAGCGGGTTGCAGAGCCGCAGGGAATTCACTCGCAAGTGGATAGGGGGCAGGACCACAGTAGATCCCGCTTCCGCTCTAAGCAGGGAGTCTTGGAGCTTGGCAGCTGCGTCTTCGCTGGTTTGTGGGAAGAGGCTGAGGTCCAGCTCTTTCGTGGTCTGGAGAAGGTGGTCCAGGCTTTGGGAGAAAGAAACTCCCTGAGTCCCCAGCACTTTCGACAATCCTGAAACTTCAATGGGACGCGAGTCTCTAGACTTCGAAGCCCGAAAGACATCCGAAATGCTTTGTTTGGAGCCGAATTCATCCCTCAGCCGCAGGTCATTGGAGTTGTTGATGAAGGTATTTCTCATCACTTTGCGCTGCAGGTTGGACAGTCCCTCCTGGGAACTGCTGGACTTGCCTTCCATTTGCTATTATGAGTGAGAGGAATTAAGCCTGGGAAGAGCCTTCAGCTGCCTCGATGATGGTGTTCAGAGTGTCTACTTGCAGCAGTGCACAGCCTGCCTTGCGATGTCCTTTCAACCCACAATAGGCACATTCGCCTGTGCTTCTGACTTGCAGCTCTTCTCCGATTTCCCTAATCTCTAGCAACTGAGCTGGAACAGGCTGTCCAGCCTCTTCCAAGAGACTTCTCAGCTCTAGTAGCACGCCCCGGTCCTGCAGGGAGGCGATAAGGGTGGTGGCTAGGCCGGATTCCTCTCTCCCAGTCCTGCAGATGCGTTGGATGTATTGGTCCAACTCCTTGGGTAAGTCGAAGTTAATGACGTGCTTGACGCCTCTGAAATGCAGTCCTTTGGCGGCCACGTCAGTCGCTACGAGTACTTCTTTCCTTGCCTTTCGGAACTCCTCAACTACTCGAAACCGCTCCAACTGCTCCTTCCCGCCGTGCAGAGCCAACGCCTCAATTCCCTGCCTTTGCAGAAACTCCACAATTTCCTCCACATCCGTCTTATTTTCACAGAAAATGAGCACAGGCGGCAAAGTTTTGCCCATAGCAGTCAGCAAACAAGCGAGTTTTTCCTCATGTCTGGGAAACTCAAATTGGTGCGTCACTCGCAACTTCGCTAGTTGCGACCTGGCGATGGAGACGATGATTGGGCGCTTGAGCGACTTCGCTGCAAAGTGGTGAATGTCGCGAGGGATGCAGGCGGAACAGAGGACGATTTGAGGCCTTTGAGGGAAGCGGGTTAAGATGTGAGCGATTTCGTCCTCGAATCCCAGGTCGAGGAGTCGATCAGCTTCGTCCAAAACCAGCAACTTGCACATATCAAGCGTGATTTTCCCCTTTCCCAGCAAGTCAGAGAGACGCCCAGGAGTGGAGATGAGGATGTGCACGCCCCTTTTCAGCCCTTCCAACTGCGACTTCATGTCAGTGCCGCCCATGCACAGTACAGCTCTGATCCTCGGGTAGTTCCGCAGTTCCCCGATCACAGCATCCGCCAAGTCGTAAATTTGCTGTGCGAGTTCTCGGGACGGGACGACGATAAGTCCAATAGGCCCTTCCCCAGGGGATAAGCGCAATTTCGCCTCTTCCTCCATCGCACCTACTATCAACGGCAGCAAGTAGGCCAGGCTCTTCCCTGAGTGTATGAGGGAAATTGCTACTGTGTCTCTTCCCGTCAGTCTGCGTGGAAGTCACATAGCTGGCAAGGCCTGCATTTGCAGGGCGGTGGGCCGCTTCACGCCGACTCGTTTCAGCACTTGGCGCAGGTCTTTGGGGAAGCGCATGGCTTTGAAGGTCTTGAGTGCTGGAGGGAGGTCGCTGCCGAGGGCCAAAATTGCGTGTTTGCGCCTGGTTTTGAGCTGTTTTGCGGGGGATTGACGACGGTGGTGTGGGGTGGGCCGCCATCTGAGTGGGGGGTACAGAGTCAGAGGACTGCGGCTGCGACTTCTTTGTCTTTCCATGCGGATATAAAATGAGACTATCTGTTAAGGGCTCTTCTGCGCTGTTCGCACGCTTCTTGAAATGCATTGAGGATGCTTTCCTTGATAGTCCAGCTGATTTTCGGGTCACATCCAATGCTATCCAGGGCTGCCTCTACCCCGCAAGCCTCACATCTCACCCTCACTTCCTGCTTAATCCGTCTGCTCAGACACTCCATGCAAATGGAGTGTTCACACTTGTAGAGCTGGGGTAGCACCTTGGTTTTGCTGCATTTGTGGCAAATCAGGGCTGGTCGTACATAGCTGACTGCTGGAATTTCGGTGGCTTCGAGACTGCCAGGGAGGGAAGCGATAGGGACGGACACGGACTTGACGAAAGGCTCTGGAGAAGCGCCTTCTATGCGGGATAAGGCCTGCAGACAGTCTGCGTAAAGAGGCCGCTGACTGACTTCCCGACTCATCATTTTGAGCAAGAGAGTCGCCAGTCCCGGACAATTGTAACGCTGCAGCGTGTCTGTGACCTTCGCAGCCAGCGTATCATCCGGGAAAGTGTTCAGGCTGTTATACACCTTCAAAGCCGCAATTTCGAAAAAGACCTTGCCAAGACTCCACACATCTTCCTTAAACACATTCAACTCCGAGCCTTCCTGCCCAGCAACCAGTTCCGGACTGACGTAGGCCTTCCAGCCCCTTACAGAGTGCTGCCGCACTGACTCTCCTACCTGCACAGACTTCGCATGTCCGAAATCTCCCAACTTCAGCACTCCTTGCTGAGTCACATAGATGTTGGAGCAGTCGATACATCTATGTGCAAGTCTTTCTTTCAGCAGTTCATTCATAGTGCTCAGCAGTCCTCTGTACATCCCTAGCAGTTCTTCCAATGGCCACTGCCCTGTTGCCACTTTCGCCCGCATCACTTGCAGCAAGGACCCGCGCTCGCAGTACTCCATCCTGAGCTTGAGAATTCCTGCGTCGTGTGAAGTTTCGTAGAACTTGACCACTCCATGACTGAGCTGCGAGGCTTTCTGGTGCAGGAAGACTTCAGAGTAGTTGTCGCTGTGGTGGATAGGGAAGATCTTTAGTACTGTTGACACGGATTGATGGGTGGTAGGGTCTTCATAGGTTTCCAGGGTGAAGTTCGTGTCAGTCGCTTTGTCGGCTATCGCAATCAGAGGGTTGAAGATGGCCATTTGCTATCTACAAGTCAGGAATTTCGACTGGAAGGAAGAGGTGGAGCTGGAGGACTTGGACAGAGAGGGTCGCCTGGGTTTCAGTCTCACAAGGAAACATCCATATCTGCCCAGCATCCAACTCTTTCGACTATCCCAGCCGAAAATACCCAGAAGAGCGCAAATTCTGCATTTTCTTTACTTCAGCCGTCAACATACAGTCACTGAAGCACTGGATAGAAGCCAAACTTCTGTCTAAACCGTTGTAAAAATGAGTAGCTATTGCCAATTCTGCAAAGAGCAACACCCTGTCCAGGACTGCGTCGAACTAAAGCCCTGCGGCCACTACCAGTGCCGCGAGTCCGCCGCTGCCTACATCCAAACCCAACTCACTAAGAACTCAGCCATACTGTCCTGCCAAGTAATGGGCTGTGCCTCTGAGTTCTCACAGAGACTAGTGAGGGAACTGTGCAGTAGGGGGGACTACTTGCGCTACTCTGAGTTGGCAGGGAAGCATGCATTGGTGAACCATGTGGACACACACACCCTTATTTTGTAGGAAATATTCAGCGTGTGCCCGACTCCGAACTGCAAGAACCACTACATCATCAGTGCAGAAGTCACCAAGTGTCTCTGCAGTCTGTGCCACATTGCCTACTGTCCGCATTGCCGAAAGCCCTATCACCGCGGTCAGCCCTGCACCCCTAACAGTCTGTACGCGCAGTCGAACCTATACCTCATGGGGCCCTGTCCGGTCTGCAGACAGAATGTGCGCAGAATTGCTGGGTGCAAGTCGATGACTTGCTACTCGGAGATATGTCAGGGGGCTGTTCACTTCTGCATGTGCTGCAAGTTGAAGCTGAACTATCCGGACCAGCAGCATTCCTGCTCGGTCCCAGGCTACGGATTCGTGGAAGATATGCGCTAATTATAAAAGTCGGCATTCCTTCTTTAGTAGCTTCAGTGCAGAGGCCTTAAATGGGACATCACACTTCGGGCAATTGAGTGGCACAGGCCTCCAGTACTTCCTCCAAGTCCTCAAACAGCCAGCGCAGTACCGGTGTCTGCACTTCGTGATTGGCATTAGCGGCTCCACCAAGCGACACCATGAGCACATTTGGTCTTTCTGGTAGTACACTTTGAGCTCTTGCTGCAGCAAGGACTGGCCTCCGAACACCTCTTCTACGTATTCTTGAGGGATGAAGCTGTTGGGGCAGAGGGGACAGGGCACTTGCTGCAGACCTTCTTCCTTCATTTTGTGGAGAATGAAGGTTTGAAAGCAGTCTCGGGAGCAGAAGGCGTGCTCGCCTGGCTGGCACAGGAGCGTTGCAACCTCCATACCCGCTTCCAGTCCCTTGCGACACTGCAGACAGCGCACTAGTCCGATCAACGCCACTTGCGACTGGCGCTTAAACTGAGTAGTCAGCATTTGCTTGAGCTCCTTAAAGTCGGGTCTCATCCCTTCGTCTTCCGCTAGCATTGTGCGGACCACTCCTCTGAACTCTTCGGAGTATTTGGCCAGCCCCAGCATTGCCCGCTCCAAAGCGTCTCGAAAGCGGATAGTCACTGCCAGCGTCTTCGGACACTCTAGTCTGGCCAAATGCACCATTGTAACCCCGAGCGAAAACACGTCCGACTTGTAAGGGTTGTGATGCAGAGTTTGCACTGACGGGTCTGCTAAGGACTCACTGTACTGCTTGCGCAGCAAAGGACTCAGGTAAAGGGGAGTTCCTTGTATAGAGAAAGAACTGTTGTTCAGCGTACTGCAAGTCGCTCCGAAATCTCCCAACTTGATCACATCGTTCGAGTCCAGGAAGATGTTATGCGGCTTGATGTCTCTGTGACACAGGTCTCGCTGCTGCAAGTAGTCCAGTGCGTCTACGATTTGGAACAGGTAGAGCAGCAGTTCTTCCTCAGTCCAGTACAGCTTCTTCGCTCGCCTCACATTGACTTCTCGATTGAGATCGGAACTTAGCAGCTCCATCACCATGGCCAGCACTAGGAACTCGTTGTCTCGGTAGACGAAGGAGTCGTACAGCTTGCAGAAATTCGGGTGGTCGAAGGACCGCTGCACCTTCGCTTCAATCTCCATTTCGTTGAGCTTGCGAGAGTCCTGAGTCTTCTTGAACTTCATCGCGACTTTGGCGTCAGAGTGGATGTTGATAGCACGGTAGACAGATATGCCGGAGGAGCAGTTGGTGTAGAGGCTTTCTTTCAACTGGTAGTCCTGCATTATGCGCTCAGCTAGTGTTATGGGAGAAGTCTAAAGGCAAAGAGGCCTGGAGAATGCAGGGTTCTTCTCTCTTCGCAAGAATCATATTGGTACGTCTGAAGCTGAAGCGAGCGATTTCGAACTCTTTGAGCTGGGACACGAAGCCAGGGTTGGGCTGCACGATGTCCCTGTGCTTCTGCACTAAAGCCAGCGCCTGTTCGTAGGTCAGATCGCCAGTCCGCATCAAGTACATGATCACCAGAGTAGCAGACCTGCTGATGCCCTGTGCGCAGTGCACTAGAATTCGAGTGTCTGGGCCTTCGGCTACCGCCATGTCCATGAAGCGGAAGGCCTTATTGAAGTGGTAGCAGATCATTTCTGACTCTTGGTCTTCCACCACCACTCGACAGTACTGCAGCCGGTCCAGAAATCTATTCTTTATAGACTTGGTGGCGTTGACGACGTGGGTAATTCGGAGGTTCTGCACCACTTCCATAGACTCTCCGTGCAAGTGGCTGCCTAGGAACAGTCGATCCGGGATTATTTCATTAGGATAGCCTACCCGGCTGCGCGGAAACTGCGGTACAGCCAAAGATCCAACAGCCAGGAAGGCGTAGATGCTTAAAAACCAGGCCACCGGGGGACTCAAAAGATGCAGTTCCTTGCATCTATCCTTCTGCAAAGCCTCAAATAGTGCAGAAGCTCTCACTGCACTGCCTTCGTCCCCAGCCACAAACACACACATCCGTTTGCGCTTGACGAAAACCGCTGCAGCGGGAGTGCCCTTGAGCAAGTCCTCAACCACTCGCACTGATACTTGACCAGGGTCGCAGTCCAGAGGCAGGTTATAGGAGTTGTCCACGCGAAGCAGGGAGAAGTCTTCAGGACTGCGCAAGTCCAGAAAGAGGGAACTGGAAGGGAACTGCTGCAGCAGGTTAAACACATACTGCGCCTCCTCTCTCTCAATCTGCATGGCTGATTTCTATGCGTTACTAGCTGCTTATATCCCACCACTCCGCCTGCTTCCCAGACTCACACTAAGTCCTCCCACTCAACTTCTCTTGGTAGTTAGCCGTAGATATGCAGGAATTCTCCTATTTGCCTATTAGACTGACTCCCTGCTGAATACAGCGGAATCCTATAAAAAAGACAATGGTGAAGGAATGCTGGCGAGTATTTTTGCATTTTCAGAATCCAAGTCTGTGTAATGAATGCAGAAAAGACCTGCTTTCCTACTTGAAATTTGCAATTCAGTGTGCTTATTAGAATAGCTAAAACCGAAAATGCAATTTAGCAATAATTCTCAAACGATTGCTGTATTAGGATAGAATGAACTGAAGTTTACTATTTAGTCTTGGCATGATGATAGGAAATACGAGACAAAGCAGCAGAAAGCCAGTGTCTTAGCAGGTAAAGCAGTAGTAGCGATGCTAGCACTAGTCCTAAAACGCCTAAATACCCCCAGCCAGGCTCACAATGTCGCTTCCAGGCCTCTAAATCAGGCAAAATATACGCATTTAGGGACTTTGTGAATGCTGAAAGCGAGCAAGGGTGGTGACAGCCAGGCAAAGGTACAACATTTCCATTATATTTGACCTGAATAATCGACAAATTCCCCTCTTTCTGCAGTTCGAACTGAAGAAAAGCGCCAGGACCTGTCCTGTCCTCTACATCAAATAGATGTAAAAGCGGCACCAGCGTTATATCGTGTGCACAGTAAAGCGCCACAGCAGGGACTGATTCCCCTCTAGCCAGGGCTTGAAATCGATTTATAATCTCTAGAAGCAGGGGAGTCACTCCTAGCATTCTTTGCTCTGCTTGTCCGAACCATATCCACTCCAATAGATGGGTGTAGACTCTAGTAGCAAGGACATGTAGTGTAGTGCTTCCGGGCATTTGCAAGCCTCTTTCCATGTAGTTGACCAGTACATCGCTCATATCGAAAACAGCCTCGAAAGTCAGTTCTCCGACCAAAGGTTCGATTTCGGCTCTATTAGCGTTGATTTCCGCTAGTAGTTGGATATGCGGAGTACTTGGAAGTTGGTCATTGGTCTTTATCTCTTTGATACGAGGACAGGTAGTATGTGGCAGAAGGGAAGTATCGCTGGAGTAGATATAGATAGGAAAGGACTCAGAAACCGAGTAGATGGCTTGAAGTTCTCCTTGGAGACTAGCAATAGTGCGGGAGTAGTTTGTGGCTCTGGCGTATATTCTGCTCGAATCGTATGTCTCCCCAAGCAGCTCAGAGTAGTTCTTTCTCAATGCTAATCCGTGCTCAAACTTCTGCTTTCGTCCTTCCTTAGTGAGTTCTCCAGGCTCTTCCAACTCCGCATAAGCCCATTTCATATGCGTAAGTGGTGTCCTGAGTCCATGTCTGCTCACTTCCACCAGTCCCACCACTCCCTGCTCCTGCCCTGCAGCCAGCGCCAGCAGCAGCACCAGGCTCCCTGTCCTGCCCATACTCTGTTGAATATATATGAGCGTGCGGAAGTATCGAGTAGACAGTCAGCAGCCCTTCGGAGAGGATGAGTGGTACACAATCCTGACTGCGTCTCACAATCGAGTGGCGACACTGAATCAGTTGCGTCTGCGGATGAGTCTGGTGCATGGGGTTCCCAGTGTATTGCGAGGGGAAATCTGGACGTATGTGAGTGGCGGCCTGCACCTCTCCCGGCAGTTCTCTGAAGAGGTCTATGAGAAGCTTAAAAACATGAGTCAGCCCCGGGAAGAAGCACTAATCGCGAAGGACGTGTACCGCACCTTCCCAGACCATGAGATGTTCAAGGAGAGGGAAGGTGCAGGGCAGCTCGCCCTCTCCCGGCTGCTCAAAGCCTACGCCAATTACGACCCTGAAGTCGGCTACTGCCAGGGAATGGGCTTCATTGCTGGACTCCTCCTCATGAACATCCCTTCGGAGGCACTTGCTTTCTGGACCTTTGTCCAAGTGATGGCGGAGAAGGACTGGAGAGGCATCTTTCTGTAGCTTCTAGACAGCGAAGCCACGCCCAAACTGGTGAGTATGCTGGAAGTGCTGGAGAGCGAAATTGACAAGAACCTGCCAGAGCTCAACTCCTACCTGCAAGCCCGGGAGCTGCACTTTGGCATGGTCTTCACCCAGCGCATTATCACTCTTTTCGCATGTGATGGGCCCATTGCCCTGGCTGAACGGGTAATGGACGTGTTCCTGTACGAAGGCGAGTACGTGCTTATAACTCTGATTCTGCGGATGCTGCAAATCAAGCAGCACACGCTAATGGCGCAGTCTTCAGACACACTGTACACCTATATGAGAAAGCAACTGGTACAGGACTGTTACGAAGAGTATGGCGTGCAAGGTCTGCTCTCCCCGCAAACCAGTGCTTTGTAGGCTATTAGACTCTAACACCCAGGAACATACACTATGAAGTTACTCTTTTCCTTAGCAGACCCCGCATCATTTCCCTCTGCTCAGTCACCTCCTTGAGTACACTATCCAGTTCCCTGTTGATAGCGGTCAGGCGGACATCAGTCTCACTGACTTGTCTGAACAGGTCTACGATGTTTTCTGCAGTAGGCCAGGTTCCTGCAGTTGATAAAGTCTCTTTGCTCAGCGCTGTACTGCGCTTTTCCATCTTCCGCACTGCGCGAATGGCCACGAATTGCTTGATCTCGCTGATGCGCATTTGGTCTAAGTGCTTGTCTTTCTTCATTCGTAGCAATTCCTTATGCTCAGTGATGGTTTTTTCGTTAAGTTTGTCCCTCATAGTGGCCACATCCACCATATCCTCGTATATTTTGGGGAATTCTTGCTGCACGGTAGCTAGCAACTTCTTGCTCATAATCAATATATCTGTATCAACTGCAGCCATAATGGCATATTTCCGCGGAATTCCCTGGATGACTTCAATGTCTCCGAAGTACGACCCTCGCTGCAACTTTTTAACCAAGTAGTGTTCTCGTCCATACACTAGCCCACACCACCCCTTGGTGATGAAGTACATTTCATCTGCATAATCCTCCTTTTTATACACCATGCTCATCCCTTTCACGAACAAGTGTTGCAGGAATGGCACTATCATGGCTACGAAAGCGTGTTCTTTCTCCATGAAGTAGGCTAGTTCCTTCACTACGCCTTGGTGCATTGCGAGGGCCACCTCGTAGCGCAAGTGGCGAGGTAGTTCGTAGAAAATGTTCTGTTTGTCGGCTAGACTGTAGCCTGCCTTTTCAGAGTTGTACTTTATGGAAGATCGAAGACGGTTCCGCATGCTGCGAGAAAGATGAGCGTCTATTACGAACTCGTCAATGATTGCGAGTTTGGTAATGAGGAGAGTGTCTTTGGTGTCGATGCTACTGAGAATACTGGCCAAAGAGCCAATTGTGAAAGAAAAGAAGTACACGCCAACCACCATCCACATTATTGCTAAGCACCTTTCAATACTCGTATTCGCGGAAATGTCTCCGTACCCCACTGTAGTCAGGCTTGTAAACGCCCAATAAGTCGCAGCAATGTACAGGTTTTTAGTGCTTCCGTCCTGAAACCCATTGGCAGCAATCCAAGTTTCCGGGTGGTCCTCAAGTTTGGCAGTGAAGACCCACATGCACGACATAATATGAACACACACAAAGACTGAACAGAAGAAAGTGAGCAGGCGAGTGCCAGTGTGTTTGATGTTCAGGTAGTCCTGCGCTCTTTCCATGCACTCTGCGTTTCTTCCAGACTTCCACATGCGCAGTAAGCGTGTAACTCGGGTGAGACGGTAGAGCCGGGGGACGCGTGTGAGACGCAGTAGGGAGTTGTAGCTTGTAGAGGTCTCCATCATCAGGTCGAGAGGCATACACCCAGCTATATCCAGCAGTAGCCAGGTTTTCAGGTAGGACAGCAGGATCTGCTTATGAGAGGTGATGAGTTTGCCTTCGTCATCGTAATAGCAACTAAAGCAGTTCACGACAATATCGAAAAAGAACAGTGCGTTCAAAACCCACTCCACCACTTCCCAAGCGAAGGATTCTGTATCAGAAAAAGCCAGTCGAAAGGGCATCACAGTGGCCGTGTATGCGAGCAGCCCAATAACGACCACATTCCAGAGCGAGCGGAAACGAGCCCTGGGATGCAGCAAATACCACGCTCGCAGCTCTTTTTCCTCCTCATCCGCCTGCACTGTCGCTCTCTGAGTCGCTGTTTCAATTTGCTGTGAAAGCAGGTTGTCAGCGTCATCTTCCCCTTTCGCGTTGGAGCCGAAGAGCAGCACATTCCTCTGCAGTCCACCGAGTGCGCCTCTGAGTTTCAGTTTCATCCTTGCTCGCTTCCACACATCTGTGAATTTGGAGTGGGGAACCTGGGTGTGTCGTATTTGCCACCTTTCCCGAGCGGAACTGCTCAGCGCTTCCACTCTTTCTGGGAGAGGAGGACTGGTCACGACTTTGAAGGTAGGATGCACCTTGACTTGATCTGCCTTGGGAGAGGGGAGCGAGATAAGAGAGTCCGCCTCTATCGTCTGGTTGGCACTGCGAGTGGGGTGTTGAGGCAAAGCAGCCTTCCGCTTGCTCTTGAGCAGTCGGGAGAGAATCTATATTGATGGTACCATTGCGGAAATGGAATGGTAACTAGACCTATATCAGGTTAATTCTTTGACCGTGGCGCCATAACTGCACTTCCTTCTTCCCTTCTTTCGTCACGAAGCACACTACTCCGTTCAGCTTGTCCATCTCGAAGTACCCAATGTGCTTGGAACCGTCTGGATACTTGAGCACGCCACTGCCGTGTTTCATGTCGTCCACGAACTCTCCATAGTACTCGCTCTGGTCTAGGTTGGTCAGTATGCCTTTGCCGTGGTGCATATTGTGCTTCCATTCGCCCACGTAACGGCGACCATCAGGGAATATCATCGCTCCGAATCCGTCTTTTTCGTCATTCTTGTACTCACCTTCGTATATTTTCCCGTTATGCCAAGTGTATTTCCCCCAGCCATGGTTGTCCCCGTGTTTGAAGTTCCCTGTATAGCACGACCCACTGGGCCACGTGTACGTTCCATGTCCACACCTATTATTATGTCTCCAAAACCCGGCATAGCTCTGTCCGTTACTAGTTGTCTTTATGCCAAATCCGTGCTTTTCCCCGGACACAAACTCTCCCTCGTACCGAGCTCCGTCAGCCCAAGTCTGTATCCCGAATCCCTCCATGCGACCATCAGAAGTCCACTCTCCGTTATACACAGAGCCGTCAGGGAGCTCTATAGGCTCTTTCTTGACTTTCATAGGAGAACTGAAGATTGGAGTATGCTCAGGTTGGTCTTGGGCTCCGGTTGTTGAGGACGAAACTGCTAAGACGCTCGATAAGTTGCTTACGAATAAAGTCTGCAGGCGTCGAAGCATTTCGTCCTGGGAGCGAGAAGTCGTGAGGATCATTTGGCACTCGAGGGTGGCTGCACATTTGAGGGAACAGACGTAGACTGGGTCTCCACCACTGTGGTCGGGGGAAACGTGCTGAAGCATGTTTTCCACTGCGTCTTTGTTCTGACAAATCGGACTGGAGCACTTCTTGATATCGCAGTTGAACGCACACTCGTCACTCTCATGCAAGTCAATGCGTCCCAAGCGGTCTACCTTTCCACATCCATTCTTCGCATACTTACAGCGCAGCAAAAGGTCCTCCAGACTCGAGCGAATAACTCTGCCAGGACGGGTCATTTCCGACTTCTCACATCTGTTGGGGCACAGTGAACTGGTCTGTTCCAAGCACTGTGCCAAGCACTCGGAACAGTACAGACTTTCGCAGATAGAGCATTCCTTTGGGTTGCGCACCACTTCGTGACAGATTAGGCAGATGAAGGCGTTGGGCACTTTGTCCACGAACCTTTCCAGTTCATACCCCATTTGGAGGAATTAATTGCTAGATTACATCGTGAGTAGTGGAGGACCGGCCTCGCATCAGGTAGATTTCACTGTCTTGAGTGTCCTCTGCACTGGACTTGGACCGCTCTCGGGGGTTCACTACGTACCGAACCCACTCTTTGTCAGGGCTATTATCAGCCAACAAAGGCTTAATAGTGGCTTCATGCAGCTCACTAATGGGAGTGCTGTCATCTGTCAGTAGTCGGCCATAGTTCAACAGTTCGCTGGGAGGCGGGACTTCGTCTTCAGCCTGCGTGGCGAAGTCGTAGCGACTGTTCTTGCGAATAGGGCGCTGCAGGGGGTTGTCCAGACTCATATGTCGCTGGGGAGAGAGGTAGGGGCTTTCGTCTCCCGAGTCTTCACTCTTCCTGCGGTGAGTTGCAATGGGAGGGAAAACGGAAGTAACACCATCTGGGTGAACGACTGAGATGGTGAGTGTGGAGGAATTGGGCTGAAGGACTACGGCGTTGGTGATTTGCTCTCGCTTAAAGCTGTCATGCTCAGACGCCAAGTAGTGCAGGAACAGACAATCCTGCTTCGGACACTTGGCATTTCGCAAGAAATACAAGCAGTACTTGGTCGTGCCCAAAGTGGCTTTGAGTGTCCTGCCTTCATACACAAAACCGTCTACTGCCTGCTTATATCTCACAGCTATACACTTCGCCGCTTCGTCCTCATTCTCAAAGGTGACGTATGCACCGTAGGAGTAGCCGGAGGCGCCGTGCTTGTACGCATTGTTCTTATTCACCACACACTTCCTGATTCTTCCATACTGCCCGAAAAAGGCAGCCCCGGAGAGGGTTTCTTCAGTGCTGATATTTGGCGAAAGGCCTACAACGTACACCAGTTTGCGTTGAAGTACTCGTGTGTTTTCGAGGTCTGTCAGTTCTGGCTTCTTGGCGGTGGTGATGCTGGGAGGGGCAGGCGCCCCAAACTTGGTCTCAGCCCTCCCCGAGCCCTCAGTTCTCCCTTCCATGCAGCTATTATATTTCCCTATGCGGAAGACTTCTGGCTCGGAGGACAAAGACAGCAGAGTCTCGCACTCCTCGGCACTCAATCGCTCAGATTTGTCTGCAGTCGTGGAAGTGGAACAGCTGCGACCAGTAATCGCACCAGAAGAGTGCATGTTACCGGAGCCAGAGACCTATTCCACGCCTAGAAATGTTGTGGATATTTTCGACGAAACTCCAAATGACACCCTTTACCCGACTATATGGGAAGCTGATGTGATGGTGGCCACCTGTCCACATTGTCACAGGACTGCACACTCCAAGGTAGTAGGACGTTTCAGCTGCGGAGCAGTGATATGCGCTTGCTGCTTCGGATTCACAGGACTCTGCTGGGTGGTGCTGTGTCTGCCTTGCTGTCGAGACTACGTGCACAGGTGTAGTCAGTGTGGGAAGACGCTGGGTATCAGAACGATGATGTAGTTAATTTTGATATATGCGTAGCTGCTTATATCACCACTAGAAAAGTCTGTTTAGCCTGAATTAGTGTAACAGCTAACGGGAATGCAGTCCAAAAAGGCAATCAGATATTCAGCTCTAATGGGAAAGAGCAATAAAACCTCCATATCAGTTTACAGTTTCTTTCCAATTTACTATAGACAAGACTAGAATACGACCTAAAAGGCCTATAAACGCCTTTAGTGTAAATTCCTCAGATCTGCTCCAATTGGACCTTTATAGGAGCAACTAATAGTTCCCAGGATGTATACCAACAAAGGCTTCCTCAATCGAGACTTCGGAGCGCTCAAAAACAGGACTGTGGAGCGACTTCCAGCCCTCAAAACCAATCGAGACGCCCTGCTCGAGTCCCCCAAGGTCCGCAGTCCCTACCAAAGCTCGATTCGGTCGCCTCCTTCTCAGATTCTGCGACAGTCACTGCGCCAGCCTCTGGTCACTCCTTCGAGTCACATGGATGTCCTATCCTCCCTTGAAGGGGCGAGAAGCATGAGGGGAGAGCTGAGCATTACCAAGCAGAATCCGACCCATGCACACTTGATGCAGTCCTCTAGTGTGCCCTCGCTAATGCTGCGTGACTCCCCTGGATATGGTCACAACGAGCAAAGAATGGCTCCTGGAGCCTCCATAGGCGTGATTCTGAGCTCTATATTCGAAGTCTACGGAGTGGGTTATGCCTATTCCACAGCCAAAGGCTACGGCAATCCTTTGGGAATGGGCTTTCTCATATCTGAGCACTTGGCCATTACTGCCAACTCTGTGATTCCCACTGAAGAAATCGCTAGTCGCTGTTTTTGCCGCTTCGCGGACAATATATACGAAACTCACAATTTCGACCCTCAGGAGTTTTTCTATACCAACCGGTCAATGAACTTTACAGTGGTCGGGTTTAAGTTCAACTCGGAGAGTCGAAAGTCTCGCAGTCCGATTGAAATCAGAGAGGAGTTCACGCTTCAAGACGGCCACCAAATCGGCTACCTGAACGCCGGCATGGTGCCCAAGATGGTGACCGGCATTGACGCGGAAGTGTTCATGTACACCGCAGGCCAGTACATCTCCCCTGGCATGCCCATCTTCACTAGGGACTGGCGACTGCAAGGCATCCACCACACCTGCACCAGTTCCTATCGCTTTAACCAAGGCACCAGGATCGACGCTATTGTGATGGCTATGATGAGGGTCAAAAACCTTGTGGCTCACCCAGAACTCGACTTGCTGCTGTCAAACACTGGGAATATTGCTTCACTGCAGAAGACGAAGGGACTGAAACTGGGGGAAACTAGGTATTTGTACTGGGTGGAATGGTTCCAATGCAATATATACCAGTATGATAGTGCCTTGACTCGCTGGCACAAGGTGAGAGTCGGCAACTTGGAAGACTTCATGATGAAGGAGCATAGTGACTGGACCTTCAACTGGAACTCTCGCATAGTGTACCTCCCAGACACTAGTATCCTCATCATTGGAGGAGTCGGCAACGAACTCAGCGCCACCAAAGCCGACGTATACCAATTCTACCCCGACGCAGGGGTTATTGGCCGGAAGAACTTCATGTTAGAGCAAAGAGAAGGCCCGGCAGTCGGCATTCGCCAGAACTTCGTGTATGTAATGGGCGGGAAGTACAGCTACAACACCTGTGAACGCTACGACTTAAAGGAAGAAACTTGGAGCATGTTCGCTCCAATGGTGCACGGAAGGTACAACGCTAGTGCTTGTATGCTTCAAAACGACCAGTACATGTATATAGTGGGCGGCGAACCTGCGGAGCTGGTTGGACACTTGGTGGAGCGGTATGCATTTACGTTTGATAGGTGGGAAGCGCTGGGAGTGAAGCTGTCGGTGCCTATGGTGAATGCGGGGCTGTTTCCTGTCTCTCAGAAGAAAATGGCTATTTTGGGCGGAAGAATGAGTAGGGCGGTGATGATATTTGAGATTGATGATGGCGGCCTGGAGGCTAACAAGCCCAATAAGGTAATAGACGAGGTGTATCGACTTTACGAGGTCGAAGGCTTCGATAACCCTCTCGAAACGGTCTACCCGGTCACTTATTCCTCTGAGCGAAATACGTGCTACATCATCAAAGGCAAGCCAGGCAGCGAAGCCCCTAAAGTCGTGACCTACTTCTACCGCAACTTCCTCAAACCCCCTGAAAACGCCCCCATGGAGTATCGGCGGACTGTACAACTACCCAACCTCAAGATGAGCACCAAGCACCTACTCCCTCCCGAGTACTTCGACACGTACTTCTAATAAGGATGTACTTAGCTAGACTTGGGAGTGCGCTGCCAGGTGTGGACCTTCTTAGTGACTTTGTAGGGAGACTGGTCGATGAAGTTGCTAATGCCTGGGGAAACCTCGAAGGAAAGGCCTTCGATAAGGTCCAAAATGACTCTATGTTTGCCCTGGGCTGTCCAGGGAATTGGGTGAGGGTATTGCTGGTCGCCAGGCATCATAGCGCTTAAGCCTGTACTGCCTTCATTATAGCGAAAACTTGGGATAATTGGCTGGCGAACTGAGTCCTTGCATAGTCTAAACAAGGTCTCTAGGTCGGTCACATGGCTCAGCACGTACAGGACATAGAGCTGCGGCGGGTACATCTTCATTAGCCGAGACTCGAATAGATTAAGTCCTTGCAGGGGGGTGACCCAACGAAAAGCCTTGCTTTCGTCAGTGCATAGCTCTACATTGCTGGAGTTTGAGGTTTCCGCTGCGAAGAAAGTAGTATCGAATCGGAGCTTAAAATCAACTCCGGTCACAAAGCGCATGAAGTAGTGCAGTAAGTCCAACCCTGGAATCGCTCCTTTGCTCGGGTCAGACTGGACACATTTCTCGAGAAAACTCCGCTTTTCGCCTATGGCTGGCTGCCCTTTTCCTAAGAAAACCCCTACTTCCTCATACGCTTCCCTGATAGCTGCTAGCTTCAACTGGCTCAAATCCACACTGGCAGTCATGGAAGTGGCAGGCAGGACTTCAGCCTCAGCCAGCGGAAGCACCGCACTCCACTTCTCAAGTCTGTCCCCTGCATCCAGAGTGCCTCCCGGAAACACATAGCTGTTAGAATAGGTCATTCTTGTCCTTCGCTGCGTCATTAAGACTTCGAATTCGTTGTTTACTGCTCGTCGTAGTAGCAGCAGGGAAGCTGCTACTTTAGCCCCAGCAGCCATTACTAAGAGATTGCTTAATGGTACCCCACTAATTGACCGGTGTGCACATTGCACCAACTGCACTCCTTTGCCTGCACGATAAAGGCGAAATCGCCGCAGACAGCTGGAGGACAGTTAGGACTCGGCTTCCAGTTATTGTGATGGGAGAGAGAAGAGGTGAGTGCGATTTCCGTCCCTTTGAGTCGGTAGCGGGCGTAGTTGAACTCGGTGAGTACACACAACTCCTCATTGTGGACCCACACCGAACAAGCGGGGTTGATTTCCGTGAACATTTTGGCTCGAAGAGTGCATATGGTGAGTGCAGTGGGGGAAAAGGCCTCGATAGAGTCTCTGTGGCAGCCGCCAAAGAGGTATATGAGGTTGTGGTAGAGGCAGGGACTGAAGTGGGCTCTGCCATGCTGCAGGTCCGGCATTTCTTCCCACACTCTGGGTCCTCGGACTCTAATTCTCGAGCAGACTTGCAATAAGCCTGAGTGAACACTACCGCTTCTGTCGATTCCGCCGAATATGTAGGTGCAATCGCCCACCAAAATCACTCCAGCGAACCCTCTGCGAGTGGGTAAACCTTTCAGAGTCGTCACCTTCCCGCCTGCCTCTAGCAAATAAACTGCTGAGGAGTATTGACCATTGCAGTTGCCTCCGCAGCAAAATATCGTCAGCTCGCCTAAGGCTACGTACGAAGTCCCTTCGTCGCAATCTATTGTTCTTGTGAGTTGGATTTCGGGCTGCCAAACTCTAGTGCTGAAGTTGAAAAAGCGGAAATTGGTGGGGTCGACTCGGGGTAGTTTCGCGATTTCGCGGATTGGAGGGTCGACTCTAGGGCCTGAGGATTGGAGAAGGGAAGGATCAGGCTGCATTGGATCAGCTACTGCACGATCAAGTGGGTGGGAAGCCGCAGGATTTAAGGGAGGTTGGACCTGGTACTTCAGCATATTTGCAATCGCTCGAGCGGCGGATTCTTCTGCAATTGAGAATGTGAGTAGGGAAAAATCCTCAGGAACCGGGCTTCTGAACAAGCCGCCGAGTGGATTCATTGGCTCTGCCTGGTCCTCGTATATCAGAGCTGCGGCTTCAGCTATTGCTTCTTGCACCCTGGCCTCTATCTCCTCTCTGACCTTTCTCAGTCCTTCCAGTCCCCGACTCCGCTGCTCAGTTACCAGTTCAACCAGTCTTCCACATGCCTCCTCGTATAGCCTTATCGCACTATCCACCGTTTCTAAGCTTCCTAGCAGTGCCTTTTTCCCCTGCTCCAACCCCACCATCCTCGCCTGCAGCCTTTCAAAGTACCCCGGCAAGCGCTGGAAAGGCAAGGTCTGGATCGGGAAGTTCTGATGGAAAAGCCCCGGCCACTTCGCACAATGTCTCCCCAAGTCCTCAAAGCACAGAAACGTAGTCGCGCCCAAGCAGGTGCAGTACACATCCGAAGGCCTGGACAAGCACAACGAACACATCTGGTTCGTAGCCATTCTCAGTCAATGTGGGTATAGCCGGACTGCGGGAACTAGCTAGAATCTACTCCTCGCAGGGCAGTGCAAAGCCGCTAAACAGGCCGCTCTGCTTATACTCGTCCAAGTAGTCTTCACTGTCGGAGACCTTGCCTTCCAGCATGCTTTCGCCTACGATGGTGGACTTGTTGGAGGTGGGGTCGGCGAAGGTGGCGGGCGCTTCCTTTTTGCAGGTTCCTTCACTCTCCACTTTAGCAGGCAAAGAGTCCAATATAATTGGCGGAACTTTGCGCTTTTTGTGTTTTTTCACCTTCTTTTTTTCAATATCGGGAGTCGGGGGAGTCACTGAAGCATCGGAGATGACTGAAAGTCGAGTTAAATCAAACCGCTTGGAGGAGCGATGATAGGCGCAATCTTGCGCTGCAGAGAGCACGACTCCCACACACAGAGTTTCCAGCAAAGACAGAGCTATCCATCGTAGCGGGTCGCAAGGCTCTCGAGTAGTTTCGGAATCGACTAGGAACTGTATCGGATATTGCAGTTTTTCAGCCTCTGTCACCACTATCAGATCTATAGAAGTCGCTTGGAAGCCTGGTCGAAATCGCATTTCAGTCTCGAAAGTCTCACTAGGGTATAGCAACTGCGCAGTATGACACCTGGCCAATACTGCTCCATGCCCAATACAATCCCCATTATCCAAGGTCAAGTCGGATATCAGCATAGGCATGCTCCCAAGATTCGTGAAAGTGAGTGACTTCAGTCGAGGACAGCAGCAGAGTGCAGGGTCCGTGAGGTCTAGCACGAGTGGAAAGTGAAGGTAGCTATTGACCATTTCCCCACTTAAACGTACAGCGGCGAAGTAAGTCAGGTTGTTTCTGAGCAGCAGAGTGCTGCTTCGGTACCCAGAGTGAGAGGGTGAGAACTGAATTGGCCCGATGACTGCCTTGTCGTGGGCGGGAATCAGGTAGGTGACCTGAGTGTCTGCGTGCAGAAAGAAGCTTTGGGCGGCTTCTCCGAGTTTGGCCTGAGTCTGCCTCCTCACTATCTCCCCCACTGTCTCGCTTTCCGTATCCGTCCGATCAGACAGCAATAGAGCCTCCACAATGACAGGCTGATCAGTGGGGTTTTCCACCTTCACAAACCTTGAAGAGACTTTGTAGGGGTCGACAAAGCCGAAAGGCAGTGCACTTGCAGTTAGTACAGGAGAGTGAATCACTGCATTCAGGGTGAACTGCAAAGGGTAAGGCACTGTGAAAAAGAGGTGCAGACAGGCGGAAACAGACATAGAGACGGAGCGCTGCCTATAGTGCTCCCAGACTGAAAACTCAGCAGGAGTCACTTCCTGAGTGAATTCAAAGGATTGCTCAGGTGCCAGCTGCACTGCGAAAGACACTTGGCCCAGCACGACAGTCCTGTCTCTAGGGACAACACCCACTGTGGGGTGGAATTGCAGGCCTGGGAGGGAGCTGGTCCAGCCTAGGAGCAGCACTGGAGTCGTATAGGTGTGATACAGTGTCAGATTTACGCTTTGCGCAGGGCCGGAATAGAGCGCTTCCCAGTGGATTTGAGCAGGGAAAAGGACTGCTTCTCCTACTGCTTGCCATACAAATGTGAACTTGTAAGTGTGGTAGAAACAGCTCAGTTCCAGGGTGGCCTGAGTCTTCCCACTTGGAATGCTCAGGAGAACTGTGAGTGCTGCTTTCTTGGAGTGGGGGAAAGGGACAAAGGTCCGCCCTTCACTGCAATTGCCTAGAGAAAGCAGCGTTTGCTGGAGGTCTGTGTCCATATCAGTAAAGTAGGCTTCAAAGCAAGGCTCTGAGCAGCCTAGGGACAACTCCAACTCCAACTCTCCCGAGTTTTCCACCAAAAGGACCAACTTATGTGTTTCCCCTTTCCGCCTTTCCCCTAGTTCCAGTCGATTTTGAAAGAAGCAGGGCTCGAAGGTGCTTGCAATGGTGCAGCGCATAGTGCCGTCCTCCACAGCTGCAGGCAGGCCGACCACTCCGACCTCCGTCTCCACAGACAAATAGCGCACTCCGGAGTACTCGTAGGGAACTAGTGGCACCAGTTTTAACATCAGCAGGGGTAGAAAGGGGAATAGAACTCGGCCTCGCTTGTAAGACTCTATAGCGAACAAAGGCTTGGGAGACCGAATTGACAAGCAATGCAGCGGAACAGGGAAATTAAGCGTAAGGGAAACCGGCCTAGAGAGTTGCTCCGACCTGTGAAAGGCGAAATCCGACCTGTTCCAGTCAATAAACCCATACAGCGCATAGCCCGTGTACGGAATTACTATAGGAACAGTCGTAGTATTCAGGAAAAGCCGCAAACTGCCAGCGAAGTAGCCTTCTTGTCGAGGGTGAAAGTACACGTAGGCGGCAGTGAGGTTGGCAGTGTGCGGGGGCAGGTTTGTGTCTTGCAGTATGGGGAGGACATAGGGGGAATCAGTACTAATTCGCGTTATTTTCACCCCACTTTCGTCCCAGTTGGACACTAAAAGGGGCACTTTATGACGCATTTTGCTTGTATTCACCACTCCAAACCGAATTCCCACCGGAACCACACTCACCAAATGCGCCCTCACTGCTATATACAAGTTAGTCTGGTTGGTCCTGACCACAACTGTGCCCGGCTCTGTGGAGTTCAGAAAAGTGGCAACAAAAAGCTGCTTGGTGTGGTTGCTGGGCAGAACCCAGGGGTACTTTTCATCTGACAGGATCACTAAATGGCTGTTCATGGAGAAAATATCGAGGACTTCCAGGGGAGCTTGGTCCGGGTTGCGCAGAGAAACGGACTTGGCGGTGGGCAGAGTGACAGGTCGCAGACGGTACACATTGTCCTTAATAAAGGCAGAGATTTCATATGCTGCAGCTCCCAGCTCCGTCCTAATGACCATTTGAGTATTCACCTGTCCCGCCCTCATAGGGAAAAGCACGACTTTGAGAGTGAGCATTTCCCCTTCTTTGAGTGCAGACCCGCCGAAGTCTCCGCGGACTACTCGAATTTGCGCCTCCAAGCCTCCGGCATCCACAACCGTTACATTCACATCGCAATTTGCCCATATTTGCACAAAGCGGATTGCTGGCTCACAGAAGTGCTGGATGCCGAAGTCCAGCCGGGGCTCAGGCCTCACTACTAGTCCGATAGAGGACAGAGACTGAAGACTGTCAGCTTGGATGGCTGTTAGATGGGACTGCAAACGCTCCATTGCGTGGGTGTGGCCGAGCACTTCTGTGTGTTGCCAAGGAAGGGCGTGGTACAGCAGGGCAGTGAGCTGGTCGCGAGTGAAGCCAGTCATAGACACATAGCGTAGCGGGACATCATAAGTGTAAAGCTGGGCTGCAGATGCAAACAGTGCTTCCGCTAGCGTCAGAAGCAGCAATATCATATATAAGAGAAATCGAGGCTAAGGACTTAAGGCCCGTTTCTGCATGCGATTTTCCACCGCTTTGCTGTAGAGCACTTCGTAACTAAGGCTGATGAGCCCTAGGAACAGCACTACTCCCAGCAGGAAGTAAGTCACTTGGCCGGTTTCCGCAGCTGAGCAGAACTCTGCGAGGCAGAGGGAGAGACAGCTAGAGGTGCGGCAGGTCTCTTTGCAGTCGTCTGAGCAGGAGTGGACTTCGATGGTCTGGTCCCTTAGCTGGGGAAAGGGAGAAGTGGGGGGACAGCCGCAAAGGGATGAACAGGCGGAGGGGGAACTGGTGCAGTTGTTCAAGCAGAGCAGGTCGCAGGCCGCAGCGCTCATAGCGACTGCACAGCTGAGCAGCAGACTCACTCTCATGTCCTCTTTATAATCCCCACTCGCTGAATATGGACGAAACCGGGCCTAAACCCATCCCCAAGAACCACCACTACTACAGCACTGCCGACAACCTGTGGAACAACGCCTACCTGTCCTCTGCCAAAATCGCTCAGTTCTACCACAAGCCCAACCAGAGCTACACTGCAAGTCAGCCCCAGCCCGTCCTCAGTCCTTCCCACAGTCTCAAAGCCAAGGAAGAGCGCGCTCACAGTCTCCTGCGTCACCGACTCCGCAAGGAAGAGCGCTTGGCTGTAACTCTAAAGCAGTTAGAAGCCCGCTGCAGAGGGAAAAGTGATCTGCAAGGCTCTCCACAGAGGAGTAGAATGTGGTCAGCTCGACAGGCAGCGCAGGTAGCAGAGAACTCCTGGGAGAAAATCGAGATATTGCCGAGGCAGAAACTGACTCAGTTCATTACTCGGAGATGTGTAGAGATGGATGAATGTAGGGACTAGTCAGGGGCGAAAGAGGCGGTGATGGGGTTGAAGCGGCAATCAGCAGCAGAAAGCGCTACAGACCAAGCGAGGGAAAACCAGCGAAGAAATCGTATGAGAAAAACGCTGCTATCGCGACATACCGCGCAGTCCGTCCTGGAAGAGAAGTCCGGAGTCATAAAGCTTCGAGTTGACCCGATTTCCCTCTCCGGAGTCACGCAAACTGCCTTCGGCTTGGCCAAAAGCCACAGAGTCTCCAAGCGCTGCCGCAGTCTGAGCAGACCCAAGGCGCAGTACTTGCCCAGGGACCCTCTCAACTACGCTGAACTGAAAGGACTCCTTGTGGTGGAGTACCCGAGCGCTATTGCCAAGGTGAAAAGGTCGGTTTCCAATATTCACTCGCATGTACAGATGGAGAAAGATGAGGCGAAGCCAGTTAGGGAGGGGGATATTGAGGGGAAGGAAGCCATGGTTGCAATTGACCAGTTTCAGAGTGTCTCCACTTCGAAGGGATTCTGCGGGAAGGACTTAGAGGCGGTCTTTAAGCCAGTGGAAGAGTCTGGAAGGACTAGACTAGCTAGACCTACAGGATAAGCTTGAGCTGCAGAATCAAGCTTTCCTTATGTTCAATAGCAGTCCTCAGTTCTTCAATTTGCGCTTCTTCCGGACTTTTCATGTCCTTCTTATTGCGAATGACTTGCAATTGCAGGACTTCCAGCTGATTCCGCAGGGCGGTTACCTCTTTCTCAAGCCGGCGTATCGAAGACCGAGTGGCCGGATATCCATTCAGCATCTTCACTTGCTGCAGGCGCATAACTATTATTAACGTCTGAGGATGTACTTCAAGTACCTGCTTTGCTGCTGCTCCAAGTCTCACGAGACTGACTCCATCCCAGCCGAGCCGGTCGGAGTGGTCCACAAGGGTAACGAGTCTTCCCACCTGCAGCTACTGGACCAGGGAGTTAGCGGAGTGCAAGGCAGTGTGTCGCTGGATGACGGCTCCGTCAACACCGCTGCACTCAATGTGCAGGACAGAAGCAGCGACTCAGTCATGCCAAGACTGGAGATCAAGGTGCTGGACGGGACTTTGCTGGCCCCAGGACAGACTTTCAAACTGGGGGCGAGTGGACTGGAAGGATCCATTCGAGGAGTCAATGACGGCGAAGTCTACTTTGGGGGAGTGGCGGAGGTGAAAGGGGCAGTGGTCAATGACTTTGTGTTGCCAAGTGAGGAGGGGGTTGGGAATCGTCACTTCCTCATCAAGTATCTCCCTGTGGAAAGGAAATACACTATACGCGATTTGGGGGAAGGGACTGGGACTTTCATCAAGCTAACGACGAAGCAGCTGTTAAAGGACAATTATATACTTAGCTTTGGGGAAAACCATATGGTGGTCCAGCACTGCGAAATGGTGGCGCAGGAACTCCCCAAAATCACCCTGAAGTTCATTGATGGGCCGAAAAGTGACCAGGTTTTTCAGTTCCAGTCTACTGAGAGTCCTATTCGCATTGGTCGGCAGAGCGACTGCCAAATTCGGTTTGATGACAATAGTCTCAGCAGGTACCAGTGTCTTATGACTTACGACGCAGGAGTAGGCTGGCAGTTACAAGACGGGGACGGACGCAAGAACTCCACCAACGGCACCTGGCTATTTGCGGACTTCGCCTTTGAAGTCTTCGACCATATGATCTTCAAGGCAGGGCAAAGCCTGTTCGAAGTGAACGTCTTGTAATATGGTTGAAATAGGCGCGAATAGTGGGAAGTTGTTCCTTTTCTGCAGTTCAAAATCGGCTGTCGTCGCTCGTCCTTTTAGAGATGCATTATCGATCCTATTCTTCTGTGAATGATTTCAAAGACGAAGGGTCGGAATTGAGCAAATAGAAGTAGTTGTTGACTTGATGTGAGAGGCAGTAAGAAGACAGATTTGAGGGAAGCAGTCTGTAAAGCGCCGGGCGTTTTCCTACATTACTAGGAAGACTGCGTCATATGGTGCGAGTGTGGTCGTTTCTAGATAGTGATGGAGAAAACTCTGTGCAGCTTATGCAGCAGTTCTCCCCAGTTCATGTGCTTCTGTGAGCGAGTGTTACTGTGCTCTGCCTGCCTTCCCTCTCATATGCTCAGCAATCCTGCAATTCGACACCACCCAGTTGCGCTTACTTCTCAAGACTTGGTTGGACGTCTAATCTCCGATTCCTCTCTAATCCTACGAGACAGCCAAAGCCACGAAGAGCGGCCCAAGGCAAGTTCTCGCCTACGGCAATCCCTGGAAAGCGAGTTAGAGCGCTTGCAGCAGTTCCGCCGCTTCGCTCTGCAGCAGCTGCAAGAAGTGCGGGCCCGCTGGCTCCAGGAAATCAACCGCGCAACCAACGAAATCGAGCTTATCGTGAAAGCCAAGTGCGAAGCTATCTCTAAGGAACTCCTGCAGTGTGTGAGTGATTTGGATGAATTCGCGCCTTCTCCGTACGTAGGGGACACAATGGCCGCTCTCACTCGCAATACCACGGAAAGCCTGCTGGATTTGTCCTTAGACTTGCGGCCTGTGGACCTGAATACACTGATAAAGCAGTTTGTTAACCTTTCAGTGGACTTTGCGAAGCCAACGCAGGAAGAGTATTTGTATAAGTTCTTTGGAGGGCAAGGGACAGTGAGCTGTTTCGACCCAGGCACTGAAAAGATAATTAGTACAGCCAGAACCCAGGAAAAGTTCCTGCATAATGCCTGCTGGATCACAGCCTCTACAGGGGAAATATACATCACAGGAGGAAGTTTGATGGGCAGAAGTAAGGACTGCGTATTCACCTTTCACCCTAAAAGCGACACAATAACTGCACTGCCAGCAATGAAAACGCCTCGAAGAAGCCACACTTCCGTCTATTTCGGTAGTCGACTGTATGTGTTTGGGGGGATATGTGACGAACAGCAACTCGCATTGGGGGAAACCTGGACTGAGAATTGGGAGTATTGGCAGACTTTGCCCCCAATGAAATCGCCCCGAGCCTACCTCGGCAGTGCTGTCTATGAGGACAAAGTGTACTTGGCTGGAGGCAGTGAGATATCGGGAGTGGAAGTGTACAGCCCAGCAGCCAATTCCTTCACTTTCGTGTCTGTTGCAGGGCTGGGAGAAGCCTGTTCGCTGATAGCTTTGGACAGCTCTATTGCTATTCTGCATGGAAATGCGCAGGGAGAAGCTCTTTCTTTTACTCCGTCGACTGGGGAATGTAGGCGAATGTCGGCGGCTTGCCATGGAAATTCGTGGAGCAATTGTCCTCCTCTTCTGTATAAAGACGTAATTTACACTATTCGCTCCGACAGCATTTTCAAATTCGATATGACGACTTTCCAAAGCAACTACGTCCTCTGGGTCACGAAATCCGGGAAAAAGCGACGAGGCCCAGACGAGACCTTCCTTGTTTAATCTAAGAGTAATCTCGGAACGAGGCCGCAGGCGCCTCTTCATGCACAGCAGAGACTTCCCTCGCCTCGTCCTCCAGCTCTTGCAGTAGGTCTGCAAGCTGAGTTTTCTTGAAGGTTTCTGCGTACTTGTCCCCGAACGCCTTGATAGTTTGCCGGACAAACTCCTTCAACTCGGAATTGTCATAGTCCAGGAACAGACTTTTGAACAGGTCGGAAGTGGTTTCGATGCACTCCGGCTCCATAGTAGTCGCGAAAAGCAGGTTGAGAGCCTTGACGAAGGTTTCCTTCGCTGAGCGGACACAGTAGGTAGTGAGGGCCTTTGCGCCTAGTATCCGCTTGAGGATTTGGCAGGTCGGGTAGCAAATTTCAGGGTCGCAAAGACCTACGAACAAATAGTCCTTCAAAGTGTCGAAAATCGGACCCCACAAATTCACATCTGTCGGCTCTCTGATCAAACAGGCTTTCAGCACTTCCACATGAGCGCTTTCCATGTTTTCCAGACTTCTCACAATTGTGGCTAAATTGGTGGCGATTTCCAGGGTGTTCCACAGCAAAGGCGCTCCTCCGACCTTATAGCGTTGTGCGGAAGGGCCGAGGACCACTATGCCTTCTTCAAGCATTGTCTGAGTTTCAGTTTCGGCGGGAGTCTGCAGCACTGCACGGCGAATATCTGGGGAAACGGATAAGAGACAATTGACGTATTTCTCACATAAGCCGGGCTGCTTATTCAGTGCAGGCGCTAAATAGACCAATGCGACTCTCAGCACATTCCCTGTCGCGTTCGATTTCAGCATCGAATTCGCAATTTCGGTGAGTTGGGAAATGTTGTCTTGGTGCTCCTCGGCTGTCGGGTCGAGCAGACTGAGTAAAGTGCCTGTGCACTGCAAGACCTGGGCCCGGACCTCCCACCACTTGTCCTCCGTGAAGTTCCGCAAATGGTGGATTATGCTCAACACTGGTGTGTAGTTCAGTATCGCTATATGCGAGAAAATGGCAAGTGCGGAACTTCGTATATGTGGGGAAGAGTGCTCAACTCCCAACAACCCATAGAAGATATATACATCGTGCAACTCCTCGTTGAACTCCTTATCATGCTTCACCAGTATCGCCAAACACTTCACAATATCTTCCAAACCCACCAACTTCCCGCAGAACTTCTGGATGACTCTCAGTCTCGCAGCAGCGTCATTCGGCACAAATGCGTGCAGCAGGTAGCAGAGGCCTTGGCGCTTGTTAGGGTAGTCTCGGACTAGGCGAGTCACTTGGTCTAGGAGACTTTCGCAGAATAGTCGCTCGGAGGCGATTGCATCGATAATGGCCAGTTTTTCTGCAAGTAGAGAAAGAGTTTCGATGATGCGTAAAAACCCTTCGGAAGTTTCTGACAATTCCTCCATTTGGTACTTAAATAGAGTCACAAAAGCCCAAAACTCTTGCGCGTTTTTCGCCATTATTTCTGCGAATTGTTGCGCCTTTCCATTCAGTCCTTCGAAAAAAGCAGCCACCAGCTCAGCCTGCTCACTCGCCAGTCTGGTCACAAACCGTCCAACCATATTTTCCGTCTTTTCTCCCTCAGGCGTTTCCAGTGGGACTTTGACATGCAAATGCGCTTCATTGAGGAGTTCGTAAGTGATTTCAGAGATCGGCTTGATGGAGGCAGTGGAGGGGTCGTGGGAGGCGAGGGCGTGCTTTGTGGGCGCTTCCACTGACTTCACTGAGGCGAGGTTGGATTGGTCGCCGGAGCGGTGCATGCTTAGTGTCTTCGTCACTTTTATTTCGTTGAGTTTCTTTTCAACTACTCTTATCTCCACATCTCGGATTTCCACTGGCTGCGCCTGTCGATCTGCACCTTTAGTAAGTGGCTTCGCCTGACCTCTAGTGAGTTGCTTGAGCGGCGCCTTCGTCTCTCCAGTGCGGTTCTGCTCACTTTTCTCCTCCTCGATTTCCATCATCTGAGACTTGGGCTCGAACACTTGGTCCCCAAGTCTTTGCAACTCATCGTCCTTTAGGAGCAAAGCAGAGGTCGGTCTGGCCCTCGGGGCTGCCTTCACACTTGGCACTAGTGGCGGTTCCTTTACTTCGCGATTGGTCAAAAAGGCATACACCTTCTTCAGAAGTGCAGGGATAGCGTCTGGGGCTGCGAACATCACCGGCTCCCAGTCTTTTTTGCTGATCGGCACTCCGAACCTCGCAAAGAAGGCGCCGAGCAGCTTCCAGTTGCCTTCCTTCTTCCCTGTCTGCGACCCGTTATCGAAAGAGTGCATTTTGATGTGCTGCGGGTAGTACCGCGAGAATATTTCCGCCACCAAAAAGCCGTTCGCGAAGTCTCTCCGCGGGTTTTTGACCGAATACGCCAAGTCCAGACTCTGCACCCAGCGGATAATTTCCCTCGGCACAGTCGCCATATACTAAAAAGAGACTAAAAGCTCGAGTCGCTTCAGTATTTTCTCGTAGGTCGGCTGCACTTCGGAGAGGGGAAGCAGGAGGGAGAAGCGCAGGGCTGCGTAGACTTCGAATTCCCGCTCCAAAAGCGTCTTTTGAGAGAGGTGGCCGGTGCTGTCCAGGCGGGATGTGGCCAAGTCCTCAGATTTCCGAGGGCTGGCCTCTGCATAGAACTTGATGGAAAGAAGGGCGCAAGCAGCGCAATAGACCTTGCGATTTTGCTTATTGACCAGTCCCTGGCCTAGCAGTCGCTCGAAGTAGATCCATGCGACCGCCGCCAGCATCGGGTCGTGGTGCATTTGCAGGCACAAGACACGCACCAAAGCGTCTTTCAAGCTCAGTATTTTGCTAAGCGTGAGTTTGCGAGGCAAAAAGGGGTACTTCTCCTGGAACTCCGTATTCAGCTCTTCCTTCAGTGCACAGGGCCGCAGGCGTGGTGGGAACTCTGACAGGTCTATGCGTCCAGCACAGGCTGATTTCCACTTCAAACAGTGCTTGTAGGACTTCACTCCGGGAGCTAAGTCCACCTCACAGTCCGCCTCCTCTGCACTGGCTTCTGTGGAGGTTTTCTCCTTAACCTCTTCCTCCCTCTGCAGGACTTGCGAAGGACCGACGTTGCTGAGGAAGTCTAAAGCTTCCCTGTAGAACTCTGCGTTGGACCGCTTGCTTGCCTGGCGAGTGTGCTGCTGAATGAAGCTGGGGGAAGGGTAGAGAGAACTGAAGGAAAGCGGAGGACTGAGACGGTGAATATGGGTAGCTTTGGGCTTGAGAGGGGAACCCTCCTCCATAGAGTCCATCAAGTCACACATATTTAGGCAGGAAGATGGCTGATAGAGGAGCGGGCAGGCCTTTTAGTATGGGGAAACGCAATTTGCTGAGGGATTGAGGAACAAAATGCCTTTAGTTAAGCATTGGCATGTATTTCCAGTTCTAATAGAGACCAGTTCTCTCGCTAAACCATGGATTAACTCCCATTGTTGGCAAATCCAGTCCTTTCTAAGTGTGAAATTGTTCCTTTTCACCCACTTCCACGACTACGAACGTCCTAATCTACCTTAGAGTCTAGCCGTAGGCCTCAGTTTCACATACCCTTCCTGTACAATCTTCCCTCTCTCTACTGTTTTCGTCGTAAACAGCACCAAATCGCATTCTTGCCACATCTCAGTACTGAGCGTTTCCCCTGCAAACACGTGGGACAGGAACCGTGCCTAATTGCCCACTTACATATATTGATTGAATGCGGGAGACTTCTGACTCACTCCTTCAGCACTGCCTTCGCACCAACGCCAAAGAAACACAGTCCATGGAGCACAGGCCTCTCAAAGTCCGCAACTCGCGCTACTTCCCTGCTCACATGGTTTTTGTCGCCACAAAGGCGAAAGAGCAAGGCTGGACTGGGCAGGAGTGACTGAACTGTAGTGTGGTCTGCAGGACATGTGGGCAGAGGGAGTGCTGGGACACTGCGAGACTTGCTTCCAAAGCCGCCGAGGCCTTGGATGAAGGAAGTGAGGTATTGGTCGTTTAGCACTTGGTTGTGTCTATCGTATAGTGAAAACTTGACGATCACTAGAGCGCCCGCCTTCTTATCCTCCAAATCCACCAGTTCCCCCTTGAAAACCAGCGGCTCCCTATCAGGCACAGGCCGGAAAAGGTCCAACTTCATCCCACATGCAGCAGTTTCCCAGGGTGGAACTTCGGAACTCCAGGACACCTCTCCAACAAGTCCAGCACTATAGCAGAGTCCCCGCTCACAATGGGGTACGTCGGCACTGTACGAAAGTGCTCACTGCCTTAGAAGGTGAAGTCCAGTTCCTTGAGGTCTAAAGGGTCGGTGGAGAAGCCGAGTGCCAGAGCGTAGAGAATGCGGCGGTCTGCTGTGCTTTGGAAGAGTCAGGGAGTGGACTTAAAGCCGCGGCTTAGGTCTAGATTCACTTTCGCAGGCTTCATTTTAGTAGTGTCTAGTTAAGTTCAATAGCTGGTGGCAGTGAAAAGAGTACAAAGAATACTTGGTTTCTACCACTTGGCAAGTGAAACTGCAGAACAGGTTTCCGCAAGCCAGTAGAAGGACTTCTCCCAAGGGAATTAGGTTCTTTAGGCCAGAAAGGAGGGCATTTATTCTCATCGAAGCAGCGATATGCCTGGAACTAGTTAGGAAACAGAGGGTGTGTGAGCTTTTTCCCTCAACTCCGCCTCTCCAGGCTAGTCAATATAGTATGAGCAGAAGTCACCAGGACGAGCTCAAATGTATGTACCTCAGCGGCCTTATTGATGCCGGATGCTCCTATCCCGCCCTCTCTCACTTCCTCGAAGTCACCAAATCAAACGAAATCGTGAATTGGAGCCTAGATCAACTCAGAGATGCCGGGCAAGAGTTCGTCCAAACGCACAAATCAGACCGAGAAACCGACTTGGAGCAGAAAATCCAGCTCAAATCGGAGGAAATACTGCGACTGCGCAGGAACTTGGACCGAGAAGTGTCGAAAGCTTGGAAACAGGGCTTTCTAGAGGGCTGTATTGGGGACAACTCCCAAGAAGCCAACCAACTGCAAGCAAAGCTGCTGGAGTGCGGCATTTCCGACCCTGTGGACCTGAGCAACGAGGAACTGAAGCGCTTTTACTACGCGGCGACAGGGCAGTTCGAGGCAGCGGCAATAGAGCGGGTAGCTACAGACTACAGGACTCGCTTAGCCTCGAAAGAAGCCGTTGAGATGGCTGAGTGCGCAGCTATTCCGCTGAATCCGCCTGGCTCTACAGTTCCAGCGTTCACTTCCCCCAACCAAACGCGTTATTTGAAGCCGTGCAAGCGTCTCCCTGCCAGTTTACTCCCAAGAGAACCGGCTTCAGTGGAGGTGACGAGGTGAGAGGTAGGCAGGTACGAGAGCAGACGGTGGCTGCTGTGCCGCTTCACAGGCTTCCTTGTGCATGTGCAGGGGCTGCCCATGACAGTGGAGCGCTGCTATGAGGACTTCCAGGCCCTGGGGCAATTAGTGGTGACCCTGTTTCCAGCCTGTGCTTTGCCTCCAACTCCGCTTATAGAAGCCCCACTTCAGGCTTTTGAATGGTTCCTTCGGTGTATTTTATCTCACCCCACCGTTTCCTGCTGCCAGCCTGTGGCCTCCTTCCTGCTAGACGACTACTTCACCCCGCACCCATCTCCGATTCCCTCCTTTTTATGCGACATGTGGGCACTTGACGGAGTCCTCGCATGCGACATTGAGGAAAGCGACGAGCACGTAGACTGGATGAGGGAATTTTTCTTCCAAGACCGAAAGGCCAAGGCCAAACTGCAGGATTGCTTTGCTACTTTCCAGGCCTATCAGACCAAGGCGCACGGCTACCTCCTGCTTTGCGTGCAAGTCATCAACTACCTTAGCAACTTGAGCGACATAATGCCTCAAAATCGAGAATACTCCGGGCTGTGGGGACAGTTTGGAGACGTTTTAGACCAGTGGAGAGCTACAGGAAGCCACATGCAGGCCTTGATCCAGTCCTCAGTCTGCGACCTATTGGCGGAGCAGGTGAAGGACTACGCCTCCTTAGAGAAACTACTCGGAAGACGTAGTAATCTGCTCGAGGAGTACAGAGACAATCAGAACTGTGAGCGGTTCAGAGACTTATATGGTCATTTCAACTACCAGTCGAAGGTGGAGTTGGAAGTGCTGCTGAAGATACACGGAAAAGCGCTATCAGAGGCTTTCGGACAAGTGAAGGAGTCGCTAGTGGCTCTATCTACTCGGCTGGCAGTCTCCAAGCACTAGGACATTTGAGTCGGTTACCCACTTCTACGGTTCCTAACCACTACGCCCCGTTGAAATCCAGTAGAAACGCCTCCGCGTGCTCTCCGCTACCCCTCGGCTGCTGGTACCCCGGCCACATACTCGCGAACTCCCCCCCGAACATGTCCACCTCGCCTAGGCCCATGGCTCCATCCTGCTCCTCACTGCTAGACGAACTGCTTTCACTGTCTGATTCCTTCTTGTTGCTGGGCAGAATTGCACTGGTCGCTAGGTCTTCTAACTGCTCGTTCACGCTTTGAGCTTTCAGTGGGTGGGGACTGGACTTCTTTTTGGACTTGCTGGGAGGGACGGAGGAGGCGAGGCACTGCTTTACGTACTTCTCCAACTCACGACAGACCTTAGGAGAAAGCGTGTCAATGTCGAACTCGAGTTCAGTGCCTTGGATATTGGCCGGCAAGGAGTCCTTTATGATGGTGATCAGTCCCCGCAGGTGGTGGGGCTGCAGAGACCGGATGTTTTGCCCCAGGACTTTTTTCTCCTGCAGAGACATGGGCCGGTCCACTTGGCTGACAATGGCTCTGGGCGGGGCTTTCGGACCCTTGATATCCCTGATTTCCTTCTTGAGCGCTTCTACCTGTTTGTAAAGGTTCTCGAGGACGCCGCTACGGTCGGTTAGTAGCAGCTGCTCGCAGCCTTTAAATAGCGATTCGAAGTAGGCACTGAGAGTGACCGTGATTTGGTACAGCTCCGTCCCCTGCGCATTGTACAGAAACGCATTACTCCAAATCTTCCTCACATCCGCACTAAACTCATACGCACTCGTATACTGTCCAGAGCCCAACTTCTTCTCTACCGTCGACAGGTCAATGGGTTCCGCCACTACATCCAAATAGTCCGGCACGACATGTACGTTAACCGGCTGCAGGAACGGCCCTGCCAATGGATGTCTCTGTAGCTTATGCAAGATGCTGGATATCTTCCGAGCCGCGTCTGAAGGGACGGATTTGGGCTCGTCGTCGTCGTAGGCAGTAGGCCGTTTGACCCGCGCGGTTCGCTTCATTGGGACGGCGGGCGCGGGCGTTAGGGCTTGTTTGAGCACTTCGGCTTCGGATTTGCGCTGTGTGGAGCGCTTACAGGGTGAGGGTCTTTGGGGTCAAGAGGCTGCAGCAGGAAGCCACAGGGCAGCCGGGCGTTCAGGACCGGAAGGTGGCTGCTCCCAAGCTCCATATATGCCTTCTCCGCCATCTATTTTAGCTCTGATTGCTCCCCAAAATGTCCTCTCAGACACGGCGGCATGTTTTTGGCAGGGCAGATTTTGGGGTGCGAAGGAAGGAAAAGCAGTCCGCAGGTCTGTAAGCTTCGTAGCGGTCTGTTCAGCAGGTCTACAAGCCTAGCTGCAGGCCTGTCTCCAACTTCAGTCTCCCATGTGGCAGTGGCAGCACTAGGCTTCCGGCTTAGTGGAAAGGACGGATATGCTTGGGTCAGTTATGAAGGCAAGAATATGAGTGATGATGGAAACGGAGATGCAAATTAGCGAATAAAGTACTTTGGAGTAACTTTCTTTGTCATTTTGAGCGAATAAATGATGGATATTGGATTTTTGCCGATAATTTCCCTAGAAATCGCGAATACTCGTCTGATTTCAGCCAGAAATCTCACATTAATCAGAGAAAAATAGCGGAAGTCTGTATATTTCGGCCTTTTCAGCCGCTGTGGCTGTTATTAGCGCTTAAGTGACGCATATTACGAAATATTTATTAGGAAATGCGCAGGAGACTACTGTTATCGTAGAAATAGACAGAAAATAATGAGCCTAAAATTGCATTTTGCCACAAATTTGATAGTTTCTGCAGTGAAAAGATATAATTGCTTCTATTTCGCAGGGAAATCCGCATGAATGGCCGGTTTGAAAGCGAAAACACTCCTATTGACTAGAAACAGCAGCGAAAGTGCCTAACAGCCAAGTAGTCTCACTGAAAAGGCAGTAGAGTGCATGGCCAGGGTGCTAGACAGGGTATTTTCGCCTGTTTCCAAGGAATTCGAGGTCGCCCAGCTCAGAAGGCCAACTTCCATTTGAGACCTTAGGTTAATAATAGCGATGAACCTGGCGCTGCGCACTTCCATGCGACTGGTGGCGCGGCAGTACTTCCCACTCAGCTCCAAGTGCGCTTTCGCCTTCTCCAGTCTGCCCAGATGCGCTCCTCTCCCTGCTCTTCAAGCCCTGTCCCTCTAGTACGCCTTTACTCAGCCGCTCTCAAGCCGCGCTCCTTGCCAAGCGCTCCGCCTCTCCCCTCACAAACATGTCTCTTTCCTGGCTGCTCTCTGCTTCGCAGGAAGAGGAAATCAGCAAAGAGGCGACTGATGAAGACGATGAAAATATGTAAGCTTTACGCATTGCTCATGGAGAAGAGCATGCCTAGAATCAAATGGCCTCTCACACAGCGTAGGACAACGAAGACCCTAGACGAGTCGAAGCGCCTAAACTAGTTAGCTAGAAGGTCCATTACTACCGGTTTTGCCCTAGTCTAGCTGCTTTTGTCTGCACTAATGCTCATTCCCACTGAGATATGAGTGAAATAGTGAAATTTTCAGCGAAGATTACGCAAAATAGAAAGAAAAAGCGAATATTTCATATAATTTGCACTGAAATTGTGCCTAGAATGCTTATTTTATGTGTTATTTCCAGTTTCGAAGGCAATAAATCGATTCCAGAGTATTAGAACATGCATTTCAATGGCAAAATGTAGGCCTTTAACCGTTATTTCAGGGAAACAGGAAATCTGCTCAGCAATTTTTGCCTGATAGTCCTGTTTTTCCAGCTTTGTCTGCATTTTTTACGTATCTACATTTTACCAGCACTTATTTGAACTGCTGTTTCTGCCATCCTCTCGATTAATCTCTTAGAAGCCTCAATTCAGCACTACAGAGGCACTTTCCCAGTAAATCCGCTCCTTTGTGGAAATGAAGACAAAATTACAGGGCGGTCAGGCCTGTCGAGTAGGCTGTTTCCCTGCACACAGAGCCGTAGCGACCAGACTAGGCCAGCAGTAAGGGCCAAACTCACAGTTTGATTGACTGTACGGGGGTTATAAGCTGGCTCTGGAGTTATAGTCCATATATGATCAAGCTGTTTAGAGCGAAGGGTAACCGAGCCGAAGAGGAAAAGAAGACGGAAGAGGCCCAGCCCGATGCCACGGGAGGCGTCCGTCGTCGTACTTCCGGTGAAATCCGCCTCACGAAGGAACTAAACGAACTGGATCTGCCCCAGAACACCACTATCAACTTCACTGAGCCGGATAACATCATGAAGTTCGATATTTATCTGACAGTCGAGGAAAGGACGTCCCTGTGGAGTGGAGCACAGTACCACTTCACCTTCACAGTGCCTGCTAACTACCCGCATGAGCCGCCCAAGGTGCACTGCAACACCAAGATCTACCACCCCAATATTGACCTGCAAGGCAATGTGTGTCTGAACATCCTGCGTGCAGACTGGAAGCCCATCTTTTGCATCAGTACAGTCATCCTCGGTCTCAACTTTCTGTTCCTGGAGCCCAACCCCAACGACCCTCTCAACCTCGAAGCTGCGGAGCTGATGAGAAACAACCTGTCTCAGTTCCAAGACAATGTGCGCAGGTCACTCCGAGGACAAACTGTGAGTGGCCAGGCCTTCCCACGTTTACTTTAAGTAGCTAGCAGTAACTGGGGACGGCATTTTGTTTGGAGCAGTGGGGAAGGCTCAAGAGAACTTGGTGAGGGAATAGAAACGTTAATTAATAGCCTTTTCGCCTGGATAGTACCGCTTATTCTATAAATTGACGTATTTGGACCTATCCTAACCGCAATACACTTTGGATGAAGCAGTTCTTATGCCAATTAGGTCTAAAAGCTAGGCGGGGACTCCAGGCTTCTAGGGTCTGAATAGCAGCTGTTGGATCTGTAGGGCGGGAAACTGAGTTAGGGGAAATTTGTAACGGATAGCAAAGGCAATTTTTAGGCCTTTATACGTTTTGGCAATTTCTGGGTTATAAACAATATGCGTGCGATCCTCTGCGCTGTACTGCTGTGCTCTGCCCTCGGCCTCAACCTCCGCGAGACTCAGAACTCCGAAGCCATACTCGGCATGGCCCTCAAGGCCTATGAAGGCGCCACTGGCTTCTTCCAAACTTTCCTACTGAGACAGCTCTACGGAGACAACGCTGAAGCTATCCAGGCCCAACTCAACACTTGCACTGAGAACTTTGTGATGGGCCAAGCCGCGACCTTCAAGGCCGACTTCGAGGGCCTGCTGACTGCCTGCAACCAGGCTGACCCTCTAGCTCCTGCGGCCAAGATTATGCAAGACGTGTTCCAAAGCATTGCTATAGTGGCGCAGCCCTGCCCTGACCTTTCCGTCAACATTGTGGGCGACCTACAGAACTTAGTAGCTTCTGCAATTGTGCAGGGAAACAGCTTCGTTGCCCCAGTGGTAGGCACAGTCCTGCAGTTCTCTGCTCCTCTCCTCCAGCAAGGCCCTCAGTTCATTCAACCCCTGATTCAGGTGGCTGCCTCCGCAGCTCAGGCCGCCGGCATCTCCCAGTCGAGTCTCGGAACTCTCCAAGGCGACACGAACGCTATCCAAGCAGCAGTAGTCAAGGCCTTGACCGATGCAGCAGGCGACAGTCTGACTCCCGAAGACATTACCACCATTGCGAATCTGGGAATGAAGTTCGCTCTGGACGGCGGGATGGCGGCTCAGGAAGTGATGGCAGGACTGATGCAGTATGCAGAGACTCCAGCTCAAGCGATTTGCAGTGTGATGGGCCCCTTCCTCGGACCCCTCCTTTCCATCCTTCCCCAGCTCGCTTAAATAACTCATATAGCTCCCTTCTTTCAAAATGTCAATTCGGTAAATTTCCGCATTCTATTGGACTTTTGTCGCTTTTCGCTTACATATACGTCCTCTGCCTATGAATTCCTCACGAATCCATTCTGTCCTCACCCGCATCCTTCCTATTCTTCGAGAATTCCATATATTCCCTACTAGCCGTTCACGCGATTTTTGCATATAGAAGTATATGAGAACGACTCTTTGGACTCTCGCCCTCTCCGTCGCCTTCGCAGCTATGCTACGGAGCGAGCAACACAGTATAAAGCCAGAAAGAAGCGAAGTGAAAGGAAAGTATGACATCAAAGACGCTGTAGGGAAGAAAGTGGCTCAATTCGGAGAGGTGTATCCTATCGTGATCAGTGAACTCAGGGGGCAAATAGTAGGAAAGCTGTATGGAGAAGCAGGGGAAAAGGTGCTTGCGGCTCTGTCTCCCTGTTTCTCAGAGCCAAATATCGTGCAGAAACTTATGCTAATCGGAGCAGGCTGCATGTCGCCAGATACCAAAGCCACCATAGCGATGATATTGCAGGATGTGCTTCAGCAATTGGACTACTCCTCTACATGTCCCAATCTACCCGTGGACCTGCGGCCTGACCTCGAGAACCTTATAGCTACCAGCATTCTGCAGGGACTCAACTACACAGCGCCTTGGAGAGGGTCTCTCGGGATGTGGAGACTGATCACTCCCCCGCCCATGGAGCGCGACGACCTCTACTACCTATACGAAACAGGCCAACTTCCCCTAGAAGTCCCCGAAGACACCAGCGAGTGGCAATCAGTGCTCAAGTCCATAGCAGCCAGTCGGACTTTCGATCCTGTGGAAGTAGGGAAAGTGCTGGACCTGCACCTGGACAAGTCCTCAGCTTTGGGAGTGCGCTACAGCCAGGTCCTGCACGACTCACTGTGGTACGTCTATGATGCAGTGGAGACGATGTGTCTCTTCGCGAAGCCGATTGCTGAAATGATTGATGTCCCGAGAGCGCGAATTGCGGGCGGTTAAATAACAGTTTCACTTAGAAATCGCTAGAATTGAGAGTCGAATTTGTATACTTTGTTTGAAGTGTCGCTGTTTTTAATGCTATTTAGGCTTGAAAACTAAAAAAACAGTATTTACCATATAGTCGCTTTGATTTTAGGTCAGTGAGATGTACCGAATGTTACCAACTTACCCTAAAAACGCTACAATAGGCCAATATCCCTGACTTATTAGTGATATATGGATTTAGGGACAATATTAACCTTCTTTTCCCCTCTAAGTCTCAGTTCCGGACTCGACTCCGCTCCCTTCCTGCCTCTCCCCAGGGCTTTTTCCAGGCTATTCTCCAAGCTGGATCCCTGCGAATCCCTCAACTCCCTTCGAACTCTATAGCTGTCCCAATAGGTCGCCCGCGAGGAGACCAAAAGCCTCTTCCTCGTGCCTGCAAAGGACTGCTTTTCACGAAGAAAGGAGAGCTTTGTGAGGAGTTGGTCCTCGTAATAGGCCGCTTTGGCCTCAATAGTCCTTAAGATCTTTGGCGCTTTCGAGTCTTTCTGCAGGGAAATCGGTCCCTTCCCTCTCCTGCACACAGCGCTGTGGCTGGCCTGCTGGATCCACGTCTTTTCCACCGCTTCCCTCCTGCTCTTCTCCTCTCTCTCCAAGTCCCGCAGCCTGCGGTTGTCCAGGTGGATCTGTGCACTGCGCTCTTTCTGCTGCTTGTGCAGGAGGGACCGCATGAGACTTTGCTGCTTGCGGCCGTAGGCGCCCTCTGCACTGCTCATTGCAATGGAAAGTCAGGAGAGGAAGGGAAGACTGCACAGTCACGGCTGCTCGGTGGCTCCAGACCCCTATCAGCTAATTGCCTGTACGGGCGGAGTGCTGTTTGTAGCTGCGTACTCCTTCCTAGTACTGCCTTTATACTCAGCCCGCCTCTCTATTGCTCTCGGAACTGCCTATTTCCTCAATTTTGCACTCACTGTCTTCTTCTGGCTGCGAGCGACGCTCACTGATCCGACGGATTCGGTGATATTGGCAGAGAGGAAGGCGCTGGCTCTCAGCCAACATTTCGACTCTCGTCTCTATAAGGAAATATGCACAATTTGCACTGCTCACGTAAATGAAGAGAGCAAACACTGCGGAAAGTGCAATAGGTGTGTGGAGGGCTTCGACCACCACTGTAAGTGGCTCAACAACTGCATTGGCCTGCGAAATTACCGCTTTTTCGCCCTTCTGATCACTGTTTTTGCCTTCCAACTACTGCAACAGACCATTTCTTCGCTAATTTTGCTGTGCAGTCTCATAACCGGCTCCACCAGTTCCTCCCTATCTCACTTTTACAGTCTCGAAGGCAGCGAAGCAGTGCTATTTGAGGCAATTTTAGGCCTTTTCACCTGCCTAACTCTGATTTGTCTGCTTTTCCTCACCCAATTGATCCTCCTGCACGTCTGGCTGCGCTGCAAAGGCCTCACCACCTACGAATACATTATGTCCAAGCGACAAAGGAAGTACTATTCACCTAGACTGAGGAAGCTACAGCCGGAATTGAAGGCGGAGGAGCCGGGGACGCAGGATAGAACGGAATTACCAGAGGCTTTCAAGGCGAAGATGTTCGAAAAACTGAAGGGAAGACAGAGAGGGTGGAGTGAGGATAGGAGTAGAAGGGGGGATGAGGACTCGCTTGCGGCCTTAGCGTAAATATGTGCTTTTTAGCTGAATTTCCGATATATTGGGTGGAGAGGTTGGAATTTGATAGGGTTGGAAAGACGGAATGGGTCCAAGGTACCTCTATTGACCCTTGCAGTTGTGTGCACGTAAGCAGACCTGGTAATACCCAGCCTTTAATTGCTATTTAGAAAGCATGTTCCTACTATCTCGATTACAGCGCCCATTTTCGTACTACATAAGCTGCCGAAATCTGAAATTTAACGAATTCTTCCAGCCTAAAAACTCTGCAAATCAACAAGAAGCCGCATTCAGTCATGTAAACTGCCTAAGCCAGTGCGTCTTACGAAGAGTTAGAACGGACAGGAGCTCTCTGCACTGCTGTATAGGCAGGAATCTGCGGTATTGGCTGTATTGGCGGTGCTGGCTGTACCTGCGGGGCCTGTGGCGCTATCGCTTGCAGTCTCAATCTTCTCAGCTTTAGTCTCCGACGGATCCAGAAGACGAGAAGGACTGGAGGGATGAAGATCCCGGTGAGCCCTGCAATTTGCAGGCCGATGAAGTCGCTGAGGGAGTAGTACACAGAGTCGCCCAGAACCACGTGGATGTAGGCGGTTCCTGGCATAGGAAAAGGCGCAGAATAGCTCAAAGGCCAATTCCCCGGCCGCCCCACATCCACCCCCTCTGGCTCCACCAGCCTCCACAGACAAGTCTGCTCCCCCGCCAACAACTCATCACAGTTGTAGCACTCCGCACAGGTCCATAGAGGCAGCAGTTCCTGTCGACCACACACATCAGGTGCAGGGCAAGATGTGTACTCTGTAGGGTAGGCGGCCCAGTTCAGCTGTAGAGTTCCACTGCGAGCGTCAGGACTGCCGCATGAAAAGCCGGGAAATAGCTGGTTTGTGATGTTGACCTGGACCTGCAGAGAGGTGAAATAGGCTGTTTTCTCGCTGAAGCCTTTGTCGATGTTGATTTGATACACTGAGGAGTGAGTGACTGTGCAGTTGGCCTCGTGCCAGGGACGGAGGAGGTACGGACCCCAGTACTTGGCCATGAAGCTGGGGTAGATAGAGATCATATAGTTGAAGTAACTGAGCCAAGACGCTATCCAAAGGTTGATCAGATATCTTCTACACATATTTACAGGGAAAACCTGATACAGCCAAGCGACACTATAGACTAAATAGCATTAACACTGCCTTCTAAGTCACTAATAAATGGTATTTACGACGAAATCAGTCTATGCGACTACGAGGAGTCTCAATCCTTTCCGCAACCGGCTTCGCGAAGAGACACATCGTCTCCACTCCCTCATATACGAACTCCAGTGAGTCGTGCAGGACCTGGCTGTAGCGCACTCCCAAAGCTGAGGACTTGTCCAGGTGCAGGTCCAGCACTTTCCCTACTTCCACAGGGTCGAAAGTGCGACTGGCTGCTAGGGACTTGAGCACTGATTGCCACTCGCTGGTGTCTTCGGGGACTTCTAAGACAAGTTGGCCTGTTTCATACAAGTAGTAGAGGTCGTCTCGCTCCATGGGCGGGGGCGTGGCCAGTCTCCACATCCCTAACGACCCTCTCCAAGGCACTGTGAAGTTGAGTCCCTGCAGGACGCCTGTAGCTATGAGGTTCTCCAGGTCCGGCCTCAGATCCACCGACACCTTGGGACATGCAGCGGAGTAGTCCAATTGCTGAAGCACATCCTGCAACACCATCGCCAAGGGTGCCTTCGTGTCCTCCGATATGCACCCTGCACCAATCAGCATCATTTTCTGCACTCCATTGACCTTCACTCCCTCTCTGCACTCCACTATTTCCTCCTCCACTCCACTCGCATACCCTGCGAACAGTCCTTCCAGGAGTCTCTTCTGCAAGGCTTCGAAGGTAATAAGGTATATATCTTGGAATTGGGTGGTGGTGTCGAGCAGGACTTGGTGGTGGCTGTAGTAGGAAGCGGGGCTGAGGGTGGGGACGCTGGGCACGACTTGGTTGAAGTGGAGGATTTCTGCGGAGCTGAGGGACAGGAGCAGCGGCAGGAAGGGGAGAAACATAGGAAATGGATTGGGAGGAAATTGCCAAAACGATTAGTAGGCGGAAATAGGGAGAAACATAGGAAATGTATGTGGGAAGTGAGAGGAAATCCCATTAAAAGGTTGATACTGAGAGTGGAAATGCGTATATTTGCATTAATTTACTCAATTTGCGAATTGCTTATATGGACTTTCAGATACTCGCATGCCGAGCAAATTAAGCATAAGCAAAATCATTAGTTACCTTTACCTATGTGAAAATGTAAAGTCTTCGAGGCAATTTGCATATCAAAAATCGCAAATATCCTGCAAAAGCAGTAAAAAACAGCTTCCGTTTTCTCAAACCTACCCTTTTCCTACAAATTGAATGCCAATTTCCCACATCTAAAGGGCAAATCCAGCTAATTTCCGCGTCTCTAGGCTAAATCAGCCATACAGCCCTTTCTAATGGCCTCTCCACACGGCCTAACACCTGGTACTGACGCTTTGTCCCCTGTGCTAGAGCTGCAGGAGCAGGACAACTCCTCAGACTCGGAGGAAAGGGAGTCCCTGTCTTCGTCCTCCAGCAGTAGCAGTGACGAGGAACCGCCTGTGGAGACAGTAAAGCGAGCCAAACCCAGGCGAAGGCGAAGGTCTCTAGGCCGGATCAGTGAAGTGGAGAGTGTCAGAGAGGCGGATTCGATCCTTATTCCAGGGGTCGCTGGGGGGAGAGAAGGGCTGTTTCTTGCGGGAATAGTGACTGAAAGGACGGAAAAGAGACCAGTCTTGACTAAGCTAACGAGGCCGAAGCAAGGCCGAAGGGACGCTGGAGCAGCCTGCCAGGGCTGTCAGGTCTCCTGATAGTGTAGTCTAGGGCAGTTATGGACTCCGGCTAAGGAATTCAAAAGAAATGTACGGACAGGCGCCTCAGTCGCAGTACAACTTCGATAACGTGCAGCAACACCCGCCGCCCAGCAGCTACATGCGGCAGCCCACAGCTCAGCGTGGGCCTGCTCCTGTCGCAGGGCGGATGCCCACAGGCATGCGCATGGGCACTACTTCAAGCAAAGACAGGCCTATGAGCTCCACTGCAGGAGCTGGCTTTCCGTCCAGTGCTGGAGGCCGCAAGCCCTTCGACCCGCTGGGACAGGCGGGGTCTGTGGCTAAAGGCCCTACGCCAACCTTGCAGAAGCCCGGGGAAAAATCCCAAGAGGAGCAATACCGTCAAATGGAAAAAGAAGCCAACACTCTGATGGAGAAATCCGCCGAATGCAAGCTAAACGGCGAACTCACAAAAGCCCTCGATTTCGCCAAAGAAGCCGCCCAAAAGGAACGTCTCCTGCGCAAACAGCGCGAACAAGCCGGCATGTTGGAGCAAATCAACATCGACCTGACCTATGCAGTCTGCTTCAACTTGGCGAATATGTACCAGATGAACACTATGTATCAGGATGCGCTGAATACGTATTCGCTCATTGTGAGGAATAAGCAATATCCGCAGGCGGGGAGACTGAGGGTCAATATGGGGAATATTTACTTCTCGCAGAAGAAGTACTCGGCGGCCATTAAGATGTATAGGATGGCGCTGGATGTTATTAATGCCGGGTGCAAGCATATGAAATTCCAAATAATGAGCAACATTGGGGTCGCTTTTGTCAAGTTGGGGCAATATCATGACGCGGTGGAGTCGTTTGAAAGCATTCTTCAGGGAGAGCCGACCTTCCAAAACGCTTTCAACCTCCTACTCTGCTACTTCGCCCTCGGCGACAAGGACAAGATGAAAAAGGCCTTCACCCAACTTCTCAATATCGAAATCCTCGGCGTGGACGAAGAGGAAGAAGAAGAGGATAAATCCAAAAAGCTGCCCAGCGACCCTTTGCGCGACTATATCAAGGACAAGCGGAAATCAGCACTGAAGTATATTACTGATGCGGCGAAGCTGATTGCGCCGATCATTGAGGCGGATTGGATTCGGGGGTATGACTGGATTATCGAGGCGATGAGGACGTCGGAGTTTGCGGCGGCGGAGAGTGAAATTGAGATTCATAAGGCAGTGCAGTATATGAAGCAAAAGAACTTCGAGCGCGCAATCGAAGTCTTCAAAAACTTCGAAAAGAAAGACAAACACTTGATGGCGCAAGTGGCTACTAACATCAGTTTCCTCTACTTCATAGAGAAAGACTACCGCAATGCCGAGAAGTATGCGGATGTCGCTTCGGCGGAGGACCGCTATAATGCCAAGGCGCTCGTGAACAAGGGGAATTGCTTTTTTATGAAGGCGGACTATGCGAGTGCGAAGGAGTACTATTTGGAGGCGATAGGAGTGGAGGCAGACTGCGTCGAAGCCATCTACAACCTCGGCCTGGTTAACAAGCGCATCGGCATGGACCTGGAAGCCTTGCAGGCCTACGAAAAGCTGCATACACTCATGCCCAATGCCCCGGAAGTCATATATCAAATCGCGGCTATATATGAGAAAACCGAAAACTACGCTTCTGCTATAAAGTGGTACAATATACTTATCACCAAAGTGCCATCTGAGCCTGGAGTGCTGCTGAAAATAGGGAAAATGTATGGGATGATGAGGGATGAGAACCAGGCTTTCCACTACTACAATGAGTCCTACAGGCACTACCCAGTGTCTCTGGACGCCATCTCCTGGCTCGGCGCCTTCTACGCCAAGAGCGAAATGTACGAAAAAGCCCTCACCTTCTTCGAAAGAGCCGCCCAAATCCAGCCCCACGTCCTCAATTGGAAGCTCATGGTCGCCAGTTGCTACCGCCGCATGGGCTCTTTCGACCGTGCACTGGGCCTGTTTGAGTTGCTGCACCAGGAAAACCCGGACAACGTGGACTGCTTGACTTACCTGGTGCAGGCGTGCAAGGAGGCGGGACAGAGCTATGACCAGTACGTCACACTTTTGAATAAGTTGCTGCGAGAAAAGAGCATGCAGGCGCCCGCCGCCCCACAGCAAGACCCCGACCCCTACTCCTCCGCCCCCCAGGCTGAAATGGTCACCAGCGACATCCGCGGCCTGCGCGGCGGCAAGCAAGTCGCCGTGGTCAAGCAACAAGACGAAGACGAGTGGGCGAAAGAAGCCAACATGGACGAGCTGCTCCCCTAGTTAAAAGGCTGATTAGGACAGGAGTTGGCTCATAGCGGATATATTCAATGGGAGGGTGTGCGGTCAAGACAGTGCCGCAGGTCGTGGAGGCGGAGGTGAAGCTGGCTATTAACTTGGTGGCGTTCACTCGGTCCTGGACGCAGTCGGAAATGGTGCTGTCGCATAGGGCTACGTCTGGAGCGTATGAGAGTCCTGGTGTGCATGAATTGCCGCAACTTCAAGAGAAGCAGTGGGTAAAGCTAGTGGGTTGCTTGGCCCCGCATGCTCAGATGGAGTTCGAGGAGAAGTACTCAGTGAGTACAGTGCAAGAGGAAACTTTTGGATGGATATTCGCCAAATCTTGTCGAAAGGGATACAAGCCGGGTACTGAAAACCAGGACGACTTTGCTATATTAGCCTCTGAGCAAGGTCTAATCACCGGAGTCTTCGACGGCCACGGAGCCGCAGGCCACTGCGTCTCCCATTTCGTCCAGACCTACCTCCCCCCAGTCCTCGCCAGACTCACCCTAGACCGACCCAACGACCTCCCCCTCACTTGGGAAAGTGCCTTTCTCGAGTGTCAAAGGAAGGTGGAAGAGGCTTCAAGGGATAAGGCCTTTGATTGCGTGTTGTCTGGCACTACTGCGACTGTGGCTGCAGTGTCGGGAGGGAAACTGATAGTGGGCAATGTGGGCGATTCGACGTGCATTTTGGCCCGGAGAAGTGGGGAAATAGTGGAAATGACGAAGAGTCACAGGCCTGATTTGCCGGAAGAGCGGGAAAGGATTGAGAAAAAGGGAGGGGTGGTGCGCACGGTCTTGGGAGACCCTACGCCCAGGCTGTTCCTGCGACACAGAGATATGCCAGGGCTAGCGATGAGCCGCTCCCTAGGCGATACCCTGTCCAAAGACCTAGGAGCCTCCGCCAAGCCCCACATACACGTGCTTTCCCTTTCCGCCCAGGAGGAGTTCCTGATCCTGGGCAGCGACGGAATCTGGGACTTCGTGGAGAGTGCCGAGGCAGTGGAAGTGGTGCGAAGTGCTGGGAAGGCAGCAGTGCAGCAGGCAGCGGACGCCCTCACCAAGCTCGCCTGGAGTCGCTGGGCGAGTGAGGACGCAGAGTACGTGGACGACCTGACAGTAGTCATTGCCTACCTGCCAGTCCCTAATGTCTCTCACTAACCCATCTACAATCCTAGTAAAGCAAGCATGGACAAAAGACCCTTCGCGGAGTTGATTTCCGAAGTGCCCGACTCCCCCAACTTCCAAAGCCAGGCGCAGCGCCTTTCGCCCAAGTACGCAGCCTGGCGCAACGTCCCAGCGGACGGGAACTGCTTCTACCGCTCTGTGGCTTTCGCCCTGCTGGACTACTTGCTGAGCCCTGCGACTCCTATCCAAGACCTGGAGATGCTGTTTAAGCGGATTAGGTGGCAGGAAATGCCGCTTCCGGACGACCTGATCACTGACTATATGGCTGTTTCGATGGTTTTGATGGAAATTTGGAAGAAAAAGCAGGCAGGGAATCCGAATTTCGAAGGCTTTCTAATGAACTTGCTGGGCTCGAACGAGTATATGTTTCCGTTCATCAAAGTCCTGCGCAACTTGAGCTACCAAAGCCTGCTTTTCTTCAAGCCAGAAGGCATTTACTACGCTGGGTGTGAGGAAGACATGCGGGAAAACCTGCGCTTCGGACAGCAGTCTGGGGAGGCGGACTTACTGGGGCTCAGTTCTGCGCTGGATATCAACATTGTCCAGGTCACTATGGGCGCCAGCGACTACCAAGAGACCATCACGCAATTCTCAAGCCAAAGACGAGAGATGAAAGTTCGGGCGATGCTGCATGTGGGCCTTATTTCAGGGCACTTCTACGCCTTTTACCCTAATTCAGCGCCTACTTAGACCTTTTCCATCTGGTTTCCTGCCATTCTTCTCCGCTTCATCTTCGGCTTTTTGCTGTCATCCTGACTCGTAGCCGTGCGCTTATACTCCGCCTGCAAGTCCTCCAGCACCGCCATCGCCTTGTGTCCCTTCCTCTCATTGACCAGCCTCTGCAGCCTGCTTTCCTCCTGCTTCCTCAGTTCACTAGCAAAGGACTGCCGCTGCAGTGCCTTTTTCGCCTCCTTTTTGGCTGATTTTACCTGAATTTTCAGCCTGTCTGTGTCAGTTTGGGACTTGTGCGGGTCTTTGGACTTGTGCAGGGAGGTGATGTGGTCGAAAATGAGTGGTTCGAAGGAGGGGATTTCCACTGTTTTGGCGATTTGGAGGGCTTCGGAGGCTCCGGAGGCCTCGAATAGGCCGGAAAAGGCCTCTGAAACAGTAGTAGAGGCTGCGCAGTCCACTAAAGTATGGAAAAACGGTCGGAAGTGGGCTTGTTTGTAGGCTTGGAAGGAGGAGATTAGCAGTTTTTCGCAGAAGTAGCGGGCTAATTCGTAGGTCGGAGTCAGGATTAGGTCTTTTAGCGGGCCTTTGGAAGGGGAAACGGCCTTTGTGCGCACCAGGACCTTCCGTATATACGCAAATAGCTCTGGAGACAGTAAATGGCAGGGAAAAAGCCACTTTTTGGCGTATATCCACGCCAGAAAGAGCACCAAACAGCACCTTTCCGGCACCTTAGTATTGGCTTTCAGCAGAATTTCCCCCACGATTTCCCTCATCTGCATCACCACTTCATCATTCAGGTCCTCCACAGGGCATAAGTTACCCATCAAATCCAGCATAATGGCCACATTCTGCAGTCCGCCCAGACCGCTTTCTAGCAGTTTCGCCAGTAGTTCGCAGGCAGTTTGAGGGAACTGGGAGCAGAGTTGGTGGGCAGGACTGAGCACTGCCAGGTACTGGGAGTGGGCTAGGAGGGCGGGCAGACACGAGGCTTGGGAGAGATAGCGGAGGAGGTGGGCAAGCAGGAGAGGCAAGTGGTCCTGGGAGGAGGGAAGTTGGGGACTGTTCCAGGTGAGGAAGTGGGAAAGCATTTCCCCCTGCTTCTTGCCCAGTCTGCCCACGAACTCCTCGTAAGTCTCCGCCACTTCATACGTTTCTCCCAACTTCTCCAGTTCCTGCTTCGCACTAAGCGCCTGCTCATACCCCTCCTCTCCGGCCGCCCTGACTCTGCCCTCGTCCTTCAATTCATTCACCAGCTGGTCATACTCATCCAGACTCCTCTCCGCCGCAAAGTCCCTAAACTGCAAAGTCCCCTGCAACTCCGGCAGCTTCTTGTCCGCATCCAGCGCCAGCAACTGCATATCCTCCTTCTCCTTCTTATGCAGGTACTTGTTGTACTTCGACTTCGCGATGATTTCCTCGTACCGAGTTTGCGCGGATTTCGAGGTTTCCTGCGCGTTTCCACTGAAGTGGAGTTGCTCGACTGCGGCTTCGTCGAGGTTGCTGGCTTCGGAGTGGTCGGAAAACTGGTCGATGTCTTGGATATTGTCTAAGGCCTCGCCTTTGTGGGTTAGGACGAAGGCGTCTTCTTCGTCGAGTTCGAATTTCCCTTTGCGGCGAGACACATTTTGTCGTTCCCGAGTGAAGCGCTTCAAGTATTTGGTTTCATCGTCCATATTCGGGTTCTGCGCTCCAAAGCGGCGGTCCTGAAAGAGATTGGCAAGGTTTTTGTCGTTGGCCGGGGCGGGGTACTGGGCAAGTTGCTGGCTCTTGGGCAGGGTGTAGTGGAATTTCTTCCCAGACTGACGGGAGACGCCCAGAGCCCGCTGTTTGCCCATATTAATGCTGGGGGAGTCCCAGTAGGGATCAGCTGGGCAAGGGAAAGTGGAGGTATCGGCCAATCTGCGACCTCGGGCCTGAATGGAGCTTTGCCTGAGCTGAAATATCGATTCCAAGGCGGATAGCTGAGCCATTAGCGGGATCTCACATTTTACGCACCCAGAAGAACTGCTTCCTTCCAGTACCTATATCGCCTGTTTGTTGCTTTCTTCCAAACAGCAATTCCACGCATTCGGACCTCCTTACTCTGTGCTACCAATGCATCGAGAGATTGATACAGGATCAGTTGTCCAATAGGAAAGGGGACGACAAGTCTTCCTCCCAGTGCTCCAACCAGTCCAGTCCCAGATTCACATCCCGGAGACAGTATCACTCCTCTACAAGTGGCGCCCCAAGTCTCCTTATTAGGAAATACTAGTTTTGGAGTAGACCCTTCGACCACGCGGGTACTACTTCCTTAGAGTGTCAGACCCCTAAAGCAGTGAGGCTGGGGGCGAAATTTTCTAGCACCCAGAGACTGTAATAAACATGGACTATCGCATCGTTGACCCTAACACCGCGCAACTACTCCCTAGACTCCCAGATTCCGACTTGGACACTTTCAACTCAGGCCAGGAGGCGATTTTCGAAGAACTGCGCAAGAACTCAGCGTATCCTCATATCTGTCTCAAGAGGAACGCACACGTCTGATACCCGCAACTGAAGTCAATTCTTCGACCCATCAAGTAGAGAACAGAGCGCCTGGGACGCAAAAAGGCGCTGATACCGACTTGAGAGCTTTACTTGAGCAAATCCAAGCCAAATTGTTAGCAATTCCCTACCTTGGCTCTGTTTGTCGGCTTTGTCATCACTGTGGTGGGTTTTGCGGTGGGCATCTACAAGAAGTCTCCTGCGTCTGTGGAATTCTATACGGTTGATGTGTTCTTCTTGTCGAGAGTGCCGGAGACTTCACTGAAGGAAGTGTTTAGCGTCTGGGGCTTAGCTGGGTGGTACGCTTTGTGTGAGATTGCAGCGATTGGCGCAGGAATTTACAACTTAGTCTAGCTAATTCGCGCTGTTGGAAATACAGTAGCAATGCTATTTGGCAGGACAGCCAACAGACTGCCCTCTGTGTATCAGTTATTTCTGCCCAATAACTATCCTTCTGCATAATCAAATTAGCTACCTTTCTAGCAAAGAACATCACAGAACCTACTCGATAACCCCTAACAGGTCACTGGTTGCTGGTGAAGGGACGACTATATCAACTATTTCACCTTTTGCATTTTTACATTCACATATGTTTAAGGTAGAGTGGTATGGTAACTTGCCATAAAATTGGCAAAAGATATATAGAAGACGCATGAGATTCTTTTCGTGCAGTCTGAGAAAACCTAGTTAACTTCTAACCTGTCGTTTTCGATTGTGGCCGTCAAGGTCAATACCAGGAGTACTTGACTAGGATATGTCTGTGTAAAGCAACATCCCGCTCACCCATATGAAGGCTAAGAACGGCATTGATTCAAGTAGCCCAGCCATTGATATCATAATGTTTTTTTGGTGATTCGAAATAGAGTCACTAGGAAGCGAAGAGGCTATACCCACTAATTTCCTACTCCGCTGTAAAGCTCGAAGCTTTCTGTAGCCTTTGTCTGCTTGAAGTCAGCAGTAATTGTCTGCTTGCTAATGCTTGTGCATGTGCTGGTTATGCTTCGGTGTATCGATGATTTTGGGGGTTTATATGTGTTTCTGCTAAAGTGAGTTTTCCACTGTGCTGGGGTTGCTTTAATTTCCTTACATTATAGAGGGATTCATCTCACTACTCTGAAAACGATATATGTAAATTGGCGAAGTTGAATGCCAATTAAGCTTCTGAGACTCCTTAATAACCGATTTTCTTTGTTAGACACATAAAGGTCTTTTACACTTATACAGTGTGAGAAAATATTGGGGTTAAAACGACTGGACCTGCGAATATCCTTTAAAATTTGTCCTTTCCAGGGTCGAAATTGAGCGCTTTACTGGGTGGAGTTTCTCCCCAAGCTAATAGAAGAGCCTAAAGCCCGCTGCTTCCATATTAATGCCGGAGGACCTGCCGAGGAGTCTCAGTGTGGACCAGCTGGGCAAGGGCATAGTGAAGGTGTCGCCCCGACTCCGCCGAGCCCTAATGGAGCCCCCGCCTGCACTGAAATCCCTATTCCAAGGCGCGCAGCTGAGCCATTATAACTATCTAGCAGGCTCGCACCGATCTCCCACCAAGAACGACCACTTCCACTCCCGCACCTACATCACCAGCTTCGTCCCTTCCTTCCATGCCAGTCATTTCGCGCACTCCGACTTCCTCTGGGACTACAGTGGGCGTCCAAAGGGAAAGTGGGATTTAATCCCAGCTAAACCTCGAATCTACGTCCCTAGACGTCTGCCGCCTCTTCATACAGAGCGGATGTCTATTATAAAGCGGGGTTTGCAAGAGGAAACAACTCTTTCTCCCCCGCGTTCGCAGGCAAAGCCCAGTAGAAGAGTGGTCTGTCTGCGGGATGGTCAGTCTCTGAGTGCTTCCCACATACCTTCATTTACTGTGGATTTCGACACCTTCCTACACCGCTACTTCGCCTTCGACCACCGCGGGTACTACCTCCCAAGTCGCAATTCCGGGGCCAACCTAGAGACCCAGGCCTTGCTAGAGATCCTGGAGCAGGCCAGCGAGGCTCTGCACTGCTCAGAAGGCTTTACAAGTGTCTACTTGGTGGACGGAAGGCCAGTTGTGGACTTCATGAAGGTGCCGAAGGACTGCGAAGTGCTGTTGTTTAGCTCATCTGGTCAGTTCGCGGGCCTGCAAGAGTGATAAATAGCTATTATTGGGGTAAATCGGACCCTACTGGGGCTACTAGCTGCTCCATCAGCTGGGAAAGAGACATCAAAGCTTGTTGCTTTAGTGCCAATTCTCGCTCCATTGAGAACATTGCTTCTTTTTCTCTGCGACTTTCGTCCCTTATAGCCTTTAGTTCGCTCTGCAGGTCTTCCTGTGTTCTTAGCTTGTTCACCTCCGCAGCCATCACCTCATTTTTGATCTTTTCTTCCTGCAGAAGCTTGGCCTTTTCCAGCCGCTCCACTAGCAGACGCGCATCTCTTGTGGCAGTGTCCAGGTCAGTCTTGAGAGACAGTGCGAACTCCTCATACTCGTCCATATCCCGAGCATTGGCCAGACATATGAGTTCCAGCTTATCCAGGTTGAAGTCCAGCGCCTCCAGGTCTTCCAAAGCCCGCTGCTGCTTCTCCTCCCCCAGCGGAGGTTCCCGGGCCGCCTCTGTCAAGGTCTGCACCAGTTGTCTCAAACTCGGCTTTTCCTTGTACAGCAGTCGACTCCACAGGAGCTGTTCCTCGCCTTGACTCGCCATTAGACACTATATACAGGGGACGTAGACTCAATGCTTGGCGCTAATTTGACTGAGTGCACACTGAAGCTCTTGTCAGGGCGCTTCTGGCAAGGTAATGCATGAGGTCATTGCGGTTGCTCAGAGCGAAATGGACGAATTCGAATGCTATATGTGAATATATTTAAACGTTGCTTGTGGGTAAACTATATATAGGAAGTAGGAGAGAGTACTACGAATTCCTTTAGTACTACAGTTCAGTACCGCCCTCATATAGCCTACTAGATATATGGCCAATTTTATATAATGGGCTGTGAGCTTTTCAATTCACCAAAAAGGCCTGTTTGGAGGGCTAGAAGCTTCTATACGCATTGAAAGAAAGAAATAGACTTTCCTGTCACTTTTGAACACTAACTTCTTACAGATGCATAGTGAGCGGCTTTGATTACCTGCAAGTCGTGCTTATCAGTCGAAATGCGGTCTCTGAATAATATCTGTTTTCAGCAGTTATCATTTTAACAAATCTTCCTGTGAATAGCTTCACAGACATTTGGTATATCCACTGCCATATAGGGAAACAGAGAAGGGGAAGGACGCGTCTACAAAGGCTCGGTAATGCCTGTGGCTCTACAACTCACTCCTATAACTGTTTCGTTACTCTAATCAAAGGCTGAGAATACCCTGTCTAGACATAATGGAATTCCCCATTACCCCTACTTCCACATCTAGTAGCCCTGGTCAGCGCTCAGCACACTCTTCATCACTGCAGAGAGCCCATCCCCCGCCTGCGCACACAGGAAGTCCAGGCCT
>Ga0247837_1000250_pt1 | contig 110501 bp, 69 predicted proteins | sample LaCtaG_2_FD_187115 | JGI IMG/M metagenome (GOLD analysis project Ga0247837, IMG submission 187115) | Freshwater microbial communities from meromictic Lake La Cruz, Castile-La Mancha, Spain - LaCruzMarch2015_14.5m | ecosystem: Environmental > Aquatic > Freshwater > Lake | place: Spain... | reverse complement strand
GCAGCTCCCCTGTGAATCTACGAGGAATCAACTTCCCAGTGTCTCCTGCGCCTGGGACATCAGGCTTCGGCTTCAGTGTGGTGGCAGGCAGTCTAGAAAGAAAAGCACGAAGAGTTGTAATGCGTAGCAGCTGTGCATAACCTAGGCAGCCGTCATTTCCCCTTTATATAAATAAGCCCCCGACATGGCTTTGAATCCTCCCATCCTGCCCTCCGGCCTGCCCGCTGCAGTGAACGGCGAGTACATGGTGCTACGACGAGACGACATTTCCGCTGAAGTGCGACTCGAGAATGGGACTAAGTACAAGGGCGATGGAGTGCTGTACTTGACCACTGCAAGACTGGTGTTTGTCAATAAAAAGCAGAGTGCGGTGATGCTGGCTTTCGATGTGCCCCTGGCGCTGATGACTGGAGAGAAATTCCAGCAGCCGATATTTGGCGCGAACTATATTGAAGGACACGTGAGGCCACTGTACAACCTAATCCCCTGTGACGGAAGGTTCAAGTTCTGGTTCATGTCAGGCGGCACCGGCACCTTCCTGCCCCTTTTCTACGACTTATCGAGGCAAGTCAGGCGCTCGAGGAACAGAGGCCCAGACCCAAGGTTCGTGGAGGCTGTTTCCAGAGGCAATTTGAGGAATGTCGCCTATGTCGACCCTAATGACCCTACGGTCATATTCGTCCAGCAGCCTCCGTCCGCCCCTCAGATGACCCAGCAAATTAACTACTACTACCCGGAGGCTCCGCAGCCTTCAGCTCCCCCAGCTGAGCCAGTCTACCAAGGACTTCCAGAGCAAGCCCAGGCGTATCCCCCCGCCTACGCACCTCCATCAGCTCCGCAGCAGGCCGGGAACTACGGTCCGCCCGGGTACCAGCCTCCTGCAGGCGGGTATGGCTACCCGCCCAGATAGTCCCTGAGTTAGGCCTAAGTCCAATACGTAGATGGGGACTGCGAGTAGGCAGAAGACGCAGGGGAATTAATATGGCATTGGTGGCCCGGGCAGGTATAATGGCTCGTTGAGTTGCCTCCGCCAGGCCGCCAGTTTGCCCCCTTGTCTCTGTTCTCCTCAGCTATAACCAATATTCATAGGGAAATGGACGGAGGAGATTCGCGGTCTCATAGCAAGATTGGGCATGCGGCGGAGGACCGCCTGGATCTCAAGGACAAAGATGGTGAGTACTATCCGGAGGCTAGAACTGGCCGCAGACCTGTGGTGGAGCTGATGGACTCTCAAACCAAGCTTCAAACCCTGATGGACCAAATTGATGGTCTGACTCACTCCCTTTCAGTCTACTCCCAAGCCATCCTGCCGCAGCCCTGTGGTTCCAAGCGTCTGCAAAGGAAGGAAAACGAAGATGAAAAGGACTTGATGAGTGAAGACCAAAGTCTGTACACTGTCAAAATGACCGCACAGCCGGCCTCGATCACGGGCGGGGATATGAGGGACTATCAGCTGGAGGGGCTCAACTGGATGCTTAAGATCCACGCCTGCAGTATCAACGGCATTTTAGCAGACGAAATGGGTCTCGGGAAAACTCTGCAAACCATCTCCCTCCTAGCGGAACTAGCAGTCCGTGAGCCAGCCTCCCGCCCCCACATCGTCATCGTCCCTAAAAGCACACTGGCCAACTGGACCAAGGAGTTCCACCGCTGGGCGCCCACCATGCAGACCTTTGAGTTCTATGGAAATGCGGCGGAAAGGGAACAGTTGAGGCCGAAAGTCGCGAGGACGGATACGTACCAGGTGCTGATGACTACGTATGAAACCGCCATAAACGAGAAGACGGTCCTGAAGGCTGTGAAGTGGAGCTACCTGATCATCGACGAAGCCCACCGCATCAAAAACGAGAAATCCGTCCTTTCCCAGCTTGTCCGGCTATTCAGCTCCCAGCACCGTCTGCTGATCACCGGCACTCCGCTGCAAAACAACTTGCACGAGCTGTGGGCCCTGCTGAACTTCCTCATGCCGCAGCTCTTCGGCAGTGCCGGGGACTTTGACGAGTGGTTTGACCTGAGGACTGCTACGCAGGATTCGCAGGATTTCTTGGTGAAGCAGCTGCACATGATTTTGAAGCCGTTTATGCTTAGACGTCTCAAGAGAGACGTGGAAACCAAACTTCCCGAAAAGCGCGAAATCTACGTCTTCCTAGGCATGACGGAGTTGCAGAGAGAACTGTACAAAAGCGTGCTTTCCAAAAACATCCACATCGTGAACGGCTTCGGGGAGCGATCTCAGCTGCTAAACACCATAATGCAGCTCCGCAAGGTCTGCAACCACCCCTATCTATTCGAAGGCGTGGAGCCCGGCCCGCCCTATGTGGACGGAGACCACTTCATCGAGGCTTGCATGAAGTTCAAGTTTCTGGACAAACTGCTGCCGAAGCTGCTGGACTTGGATAGCAAAATACTCATTTTCACACAAATGACGAGACTGCTGGATATCATGGACGACTTTTTGGCCTTCCGCGGCTACCGCTACTTCCGCATCGACGGCGCAACTCCCTACCTGGCCCGCGAGACACAAATTGAAGCTTTCCAGAAGGAAGACTCAGAGGTAAAGATCTTTCTGCTGTCTACCAGGGCTGGAGGACTGGGAATCAACCTGCATACTGCCAATGTCGTTATTATTTATGATTCGGACTGGAACCCTCAAGTCGACATCCAGGCGATGGACCGAGCCCACCGAATCGGCCAGACCAGGGAAGTTTCTGTCTACCGGTTTATAACAGAAGGCACTGTAGAGGAGAAAATCGCCGAAAGAGCAGCAAAAAAGCTAAAAATGGACCATTTAGTGATCCAAAAAGGCGCCTTGGCCTCTCAAAATAAGGCCCCCACAGTGCAGGAAATGAACAAAATCGTGCAATTCGGGGCGCAGCAGGTGATGCAGGCCACAGGCAGGCCTGAGGAGGACGTGGAAAGAATTCTGCAGTACGCCCTGGACAAGACCACGGCGCTCAATAAGGAACTGGCGAAGTTGGAGGACAAGTTCAATTTGGCGAATTTCACGATTTCCGACTCTTTATACGAGTTCGAAGGCGAAGACTACAAAAAAGCCACCAAAATGACCATTGACATTGGGAACCGGGAAAGACGCACTACCGGCTTTTACGACGAAGAGAAACTGCAGAAGGTCAGCAAGGCCAAGCCCAAAGGCTGGCGGGCCCAGGCCAATGGCGGCTACCCGCACCAGTTCTTCGATGTGGAGGAGCTGGACAGACTGGACAAGAAGGAAGAGGAGTGGAATGCCTATTCAGAAGAAAAGCGAGTCAAGCGCACTCGTGGCGAGGCCGACACCAAGCCCGAGAAATTCACCGAAAAGGACCGGCAACTCCGCAAACAACTGCTGTCCCAGGGCTTTGCCCACTGGTCCAAACGAGACCTGAACTCCTTCATCAAGGGCTGCAGTCTGTACGGACGCAGCAACTTCCAGCAAATTGCAGATGAAATTGGGAATAAGACGGAGAAGGAGGTGAGAGTGTATGCGGCGGTGTTTTGGGAAAGATATTCGGAGCTGCAGCATGGGAGAGACTACTTGCAGCGGATCGAAGAAGGCGAGCGACAGCTCCAAAAGCTCAGCCACATCGAAGGCGTCGTAGCCACCCTCAAGCGCAGAAAGCTAGTGGACTTCCACCTCACCCCCACCCCCGACTACGCACCCGAAGAAGACCAATTCCTCGCTAAAACACTGCTGAAACTGGGGTACAACAACTGGGACGATATGAGAGACGCAGTGAAAGTCGACCCTACTTTCCGCTTCAACATTGGCTTCCAGGCCCGCACTGCTGAAGACTTGCAGAAAAGATGCGATGAAATCGTGACTGAGCTGGAGAAGGAGGTCGGAGAGGACGTAATGGAGCCGGGGAAGGAGGAAGAGGGGGCAGACGCTAGATAGATATACGTTAGATACTACGTTTCGACTAGAGTTCGGAGCCGTCTTCTGTCCCTCGCTCCCCCAGGTCCTTTTTCCCAGCAGTCCACCTCACCTCTTCGCCCTGTAATCGCATTCTTTGCACTGTGACTCCTTTGGTCACTGTGACAGCATTGTCTGTGCCTAATATATCTACTAGGTGAGTGTCCCGCTCTAGGCGCACACAGTTACTGGCTCCCTCCACAGTCAAAGTCCCGAGAAACCCGCTGGCAATCTGCGAAATAGTTATCGTATTGTGCGAGCCGAGTATAGCAATTTCAGCCGCACTCTCGCGTATGACTAGCACAGCGCTGCACACCCGAATATCCATCCTTTCTACCTCTCTGCTAGACTCACCGTTCCTAGTAATTCCTGCCTTCGCTCCCATATTCTTCCAATGCCTTATTAGTCCCACTACATCACTGACTTTCCCTCGTTCCCAGCCTATAACAAGCCTTCCCAGCCGCCATAAGTCGCAGCGACCTTTGGGAGCCATTAGTTGTAATGCTGGCCTTGAGGTCGGAACGACTCCTCGCACAGCTCTTTCAGGACGTAGCGCTGGCAGAAGAGCGAGTAGAGGCGCAGAGGGAGAGTTTGGCACTCACTGCCGCCTTCACCCCTGACACTGTCTTCCCGCGGATGGACCGATATGGGCTGGGCTCGATCGATGCAGCGGATCTAGTTCGCTACCTGGACTCCCTGGGCCTGTACCTGCGGGAGAGTGAGGCCCGGCTGATAATCAAGCAATACGACTCTAATGCGGATGGGAGACTATCGGAGCAAGACTTCCTGCAACTCGCCTTACCTGCGGCCAATCCAACGGTTAGGAACCTAGCTCTGGAAAGACGCGCAGGCATCTACTCCACTGAAGTTACAGTGGCTCTCACTCGCCTCTTCGAGTTGGAACTTGCATATCACCGTGGTCTTCTGGACAATGCGCGAGATTTGCGCTTACAGGACGACTTCACCATATCAGCCGCCTTCAACGCCGCCGCCCTGCCTCTTTCCAACTTCGTGACCCGGGCAAGTCTGCGGTCCCTCCTGGGCAGACACGGTCCCCAGCCCTCCGAAGCCGCCCTGGACGCCATATTCCGGCGCATGGACACTGACGGCGACGAGCGTCTGACCTACTCAGAGTTCTCCTACCCCTTCACTGAGCTACCCAGGCCCGAACCCACCTTTACCTCCTCCGCTCAGCCACTGGACCGCTCTATGCGCAGTAGTCGTTCCCTGCGGAATCCAGACCGAAATCCAGACCTGTTGTCTCGCACCCAGGCCGACTTCAGCCGCTCTATGCGGTCCAGTGGCAGTATCGAGCCCGACCCTCGGCTCAGCTCTCGGTCTCTACGCAGCTCGACAAGGTCGGTTTCTAAAGGTGCATTGAGAAGCTCGTATGCGGATATGAGCGCCACGCGGTCCTTTAGAAGCACGATCAGTAGTCCCAGGTACGAGGGATATGGCAGGTACACGACTGCGAGACTGCTACCGATGTCTGCGAGGGAAGGACTCACTGCGTACTTCCAGGAGAGACTGGCTTTTCTCAGAGAGGCAGATATCCGCCGCCGCGAACTGTCCCTAGACTACGACTTCAACCTCGAAGACGCTTTCCGTCTCTTCGACCGCTACGACAAGGGCTACCTAACGGCAATCGACCTAGAAGAAGGCATTTACTCCCTCGGCGGCAACCCTAGACCCGGCGAAGTGCGGCTTCTAGTGACCGAATACAGCGCTGGCGCCTACTCCAAACTCAGTTTCGCTGACTTCTGTGACATGCTGCTTCCTTCTGGGATCCGCAGATATGGGGCGCAGAGCCTCTACCCTGCGGACCGCCGCAGTCCTTTCCGCTTGGCTACGAAGAACCACTTGCTGGACTTGCTGCAGTTGCTGCTGGACACGGAGAGAAGGACGGAGGCGCAGAGACAGGCGCTGCAGAGATTGCCCACTTATAATGCTTTGGATGCATTTGGGACTTTGGACCAGGATAGAGATAACAACCTGACCTCCTCAGAACTCCGGTACTTCCTGGAAAACTCAGGACTGAGAGCCACTGAGAGGGAGCTGCAGGCCCTAGTCGCTGGTCTGGACCGGGACCGGGACGGTAGAGTGACAAGTCGCGAGTTTACGGACGCCCTGAGTCCCAGGGCGGTCGAGAGATACTACTAATTAGGCGGATCCAGCTAGTTCTCTCCACCTCTTGTGTTCAAATCAGATACGGCGAGACATACGCCACTGGCACCTTCCGTCCATCTCCAAGTCTCCCACTGCCCGCCTTCCCTGGGGCCACCCACCTAGCAGGGTTGCCAAGACTGCCTAGCACCTTTTGCTGCGGCTGGAAGTTGGCTTGAATGCCTGTGATTGGGTTGAACACATGGGAACGGACTTGTGTCTTAGGGAAGCTGGAGGAGGGGGAAAGGCCGTGGAGCCAGGAAGGACTGGCATAAGGACGGGGTCGCAGGGGAGGCAGAGAGGAAGTGGAGAAACTGGCATGCTGGAGAGAGGAGTTGGCAGGGGAACGGGGACTTGGGACCACTTTGCCTTCTTCGTAGCGGTATTCTCGTTCAGAGTGCGAAATCGGGTCGTATAGCACTGGCCTTGGAGCCTTCTTTGTCCTCCTGGCTGGTCCGTAGAGCTCTTCTGGCAGTGCTGGGTAGGCCATTACTGACTAATTAGCCTGCGTACACAGGGGAATACAACCAAATTAGGCAATTGCATGCAGGACAGTAGAAATTGAGCGAATTATGGATCTGTTAAAGCAGGAAAGGAGAGGTTTGCTGGGGAATTCCTATTAATGGCATTTTGGCACAGGAAATTCGGCTGGAATAGCTATAAATAGCAGAAATCATCGTGATTAATACTGAAAACCAGCTCTTTTATCCCAGTTCTATCGAAATACAGGTAAAATTTCTCCTCAATTCGCACCTTTTTGTGACTTCTCCTACATATTTCCGATTTCTCTGTCTAATTCCCTTCCTTTCCTAGGCATTTCCTACAAGTTCTAGCGACTTAGCACTAGCTACTGTGTTTAATAGCTGGGGACTGTTTAGACCTGCACTCGCACTCCTGTCAAAGCTGCAATATCGCCCTTATCTGTCTTTTCTAGCTTGGCCAGTTCACCTGGGAACAGCGTTTCCACTCGTTTCTTTATGTCTCTCAGCGCTTTCTCCACCAGAGTGCCAAGTCTCTGCACTGCAGCTTTCTCCTCGCCTTTGACTCGCAGTGAGTCGCTTCGACATCTTTCCCCTGCAGCCTTGAGGATTTGGCTCAAACCCGCTAGTCGGTCGAAGTCCTCGATTTTGAGAATTCCCATCCACGTCCTCTTCACAAGGGTGTAGGAAAAGCTAATAGACCTGCTCAGCACTCGCATGGTTTCCTGGTCTATCCACCCTGAAAGCACTGCGAACTCTTCAGCGCAGAGACTCAGGTCATCGAGGGAGGTGGAGGGGTTGCTGGACAGGGCTTCGAAGCGCTGCTTCCATTGGCTGAGACGCACTTCAGTGTTCTGTATGGCAGCCTTGCATTCCTCCAGTGCAGCGGCCACGAAGTCCGGATGCCTCAGCAAGAGCGGAAACCTTAACCAAAATGATATGTCCAGCATACAACCTTTATAACGAATACCCTTTCCGCACTAGTTTCCGCCTTTTAGTTCCTTTCCCTGCAATAACCACAGCGAAGGGCCAATATCGGGATAATTCGGAGTTATCGGCTTCTACTGAATAGGACTAATCTCGGTCCTTAAATCAGCTTTCTTCCTTTTATCCTCTATATTCCTACTGTTTACCACTAGCGCGGGGACTTTTTGCCCTGTAGAAAGCCTTGCTCGCCTTTGCGGATCCACTGGCAGTGAGCCTTGAGTTTGCTCTTCATTGTCGCGAGGGAGGAAGAGGGGTACATGGAGGGGTCGAGGTAAGTGCCAGCTTCCAGGTCTACTGGGGAGTCGACTTGGAGGGGAGTTAGGGGGGACTGGGGGATTGGCTTTACAAGCACTGTATACACCTTTTCCGCCAGTCTTTGCTGTGACCCCACAATGCCCAGTCTATCCGCCAGCACTCCCAACACTCCGACCTGCTCCTGCACTGGCTCCATCGACCCAGTTGACATCCTTCTCGTCATCACCGGCTTCGCAAGTCTGTAATGTGCTGAAGTTTCAGTAAATCCCTTAGAGACGGAGGGCTGTGTGGGGGCGGGGGGGGCGGGGGAGGCGGGGTTGGACTGGTAGAAGTATTTCACTCCTTTGGAAGGCTTGATGGGGAAGGCTGGAGGGGTGGTAAGGTCCTCTGAGCCTGTAGAACAAAAACTCGCTCTGCGGCCAGCATACAGCAAGCCACTAGCAGGCACAGTCCTCGGCTCTACCAGCGCTGTTTTTCTGCCCAGTTTCACTACCCCACTGCCCTCTTCTCGGACGACAGACCCGGGAGTCCCAAGAAAAGGCAGCTTGAGAGTCACAGCACTGCCTTTCCTGCCTCTTCCCAGCCCGTCCTGAGGCTGGCTTTCTACTTGCAAGGAGCCTCTGCGGCCAGTCCTTGTCCAGTTGCTTTCCATGTGACCAATTTATGTCGAGGATTACCTTAACTAACCGCTGCCGCCCTCGACGGCGTCGATGCCGAGATAGGCCTGGATCTTGTTGTAGAACACCAGCACTAGTGCACCCCCAGTTCCTCTAATGACGTTGGACCCTGCTCCCTTGAAGAAGGGCTTCAAGCCACCTTCCTTGGCGTATATCTTGCCGAAGCAGTCGATGGTGCTAGTGTAGAGCATGTCCTTGCGGCCGCTCTGCATCATCATGCGTCTCCGGACGGTGTCCAGGGGGTAGGAAACGATGCCGGAACCCACTGTCACGAGCTGTGCGAAGGCCCACACTGCAAACACATTAGCGTTTCTAAAGTCCGTGAATAGTATATTCTTGAAAGTGTCGAACATGCCGAAGTACAGCGCACGGTAAATAATGATGCCCACCACCGAAATGCCGAACCCTCTGTACAGTCCATAGATGCCGTCAGTCTTCAAGATCTTCCTCACGCAGTCGTTCAGGCCTTGGAACTCTCGGTTTTCCGCGTTCTTCCCCACGTCTGTGGCCAGACGAGTTCTCGCGAAGTCCAACGGGTACACGAAAACCAGGGAGGCTGCGCCTGCAGCGCCTCCTGCGGCTACGTTTCCGAAGAAGAAGGGCCAGAACTGGGTCTTGGGGTTGTAGGGGTTGAAGAGACGCTTGAAAGTGTCCTTGAAGGCGAAGTTCAGGGCTTGCGTGGGGAAGTAACGGAGCACGTTGGCGAGGTTTCCGCGCCAGAAACTCGCAAATCCTTGCTCGCGGTTAACTCTAGTGAAGCAATCCACAATGCCATTGAACTTCTTATCGGCAGAAATTTGCTTGCTGGCGTCTTGGAGCTGTAGCAGCAGCTTGACCCTTTCGATAGGAGCCACTACTGTTTTTGAGACAGCCGCAGATACACCGCCGAGAAGGAAGTCCTGCACGAAGTTGGACTCTTTCTTCTTAGATGCTGCGGCCATTTTATCTTTACCACCACTCGTTTACGACTAGGCACTATGTCAGGCCCACCCAGCCACCGAAGCAGCCGAGGCCCCAGAGCCAGGAACCAACTAATTGCCACTCAGAATTCTCAAACTTTTACCCCCTTTCGCAATGAAGGTAAAACAGGGGAATTGAGGCCAATAAGCGTATACTCGCCAGACGCCCTGCGACCCCCTGACCTCTGTCTCTTTCTTCCCTAGCAAACTGCTATATGGCACACAGTCCTAAGGCTTCTCCCAAGTACTTCTCTGCGCTCCGCAAGTCTCCAGTCCTGCTGAAGACCACGGCCCTGGCCATAGAGGTGCCGGAGTCTTCCACTGCCCCACACACTGTGTCCCTTCGCAAGAACTTTATAAAGGCTACGCCCTATGCAGCCCGCTTTCCCTTGATTGCTACGCCTACTTCTACAAGGGCGAAGGGAGGCAAATCCTCCACTCCACATGGGAAAAGGAGTGACAACAGCTTTACCTTCCGAAGCACAGGCCGCCAAAACAGCTCTCCCAGAGCCAAACAAAGCCTGAGTCAGACCCCCTACAAGCCTCGTCCCAGTCCCAACCAGCCCAATACTTCAATTGGCACCCTCGGAACCAGCGAAAAGCTCCTCACTCCCAAGGCCAGTCGACCTATCGGTCTGAAAAGGCCTGAAGTGCAGGGGAAGTTGAGAGAGGTGGTGACAAGTAGTGCGCCAGTGGAGACACAGGGCGTGGACATGTACCAGGAACACTTGTTTCAGACGTTCCAAGCGTTGAGAGTGGTGAAGCAATTCCCGAAGGTGAGTTGGGAGGAGCTGAAAGCGCACGAAGTGGACTTGACAAGGAGACCAGGGTATGAAGGGAAGAAAACGCTGGTGCTTGACCTGGACGAAACCCTAGTGCACTGCAGTGACTTGGACTGCTGCTCTGCCCCAGACGTGCACCTGCCAGTGCAGTTCCCCAACGGCGAGGAAGTGGTGGCCTCCCTGCACATCCGTCCCTACGTCCAAGAGTGCCTGCAGGCTGCTAACCAGGACTACGAAGTCATAGTCTTCACAGCCTCCCATCAGTGCTATGCAGATGTGGTTTTGGACTACTTAGACCCGGATGGGAGTTTGGTGCATCACCGACTATACCGTGAGAACTGTATACTGGTGCAGGGACTGTATGTGAAGGACTTGAGAATACTGAGGAATAGGGATTTGGAGAGGGTGGTGATAGTTGATAATGCAGTTTACAGCTTTGGGTACCAGCTGGATAACGGCATTCCGATCATATCCTGGGTGGAGGACCGGCAGGACCGGGAACTGCTCAATTTGGTGGACTATATGAAGCTATTAGCCGCTGCAGAGGATATCCGAGTCCTGAATAGGGAGACGTTCAAACTGTATAGTTTCTACGAAGACTACTTGAGAGAAATACAGGCGCAGACGAGGAAGGCTAGAAGACCCAGACTGCGGGCGTAGTTTCTTTGTTACCTAACTCGTATAGACATGCAATGTAAGGAAAAGCTGCTACGGACTCAGTAATCGCACTACACAGGGAAATAAGCCAAAGTTCTCGTGAGATATAAGAATATATACTGCAAATGAGGCATTTTCAGCATAAAAGCGTCAGATGATATCGATTTTCCTCGACTTATTGAGCCATTTTCTGCAGTTTGATGGCTTCCCATTTCTTTCCCAGCGAAATACCCAGGTTATCTACCCTACATGTGCCAAGGTTGTGCCCGCACCAGCAGTTTCCCAGTTGTTCTGCTCTGTCCCAGCTTCCTGCCCTCCTTGCCTTGCATTGTAGGGGAGGGCGGGCGCTTGGAAGGCGCTGTGACAGGCCGCTTGGCCTTCGGCAAAAGACTGGCTGACTTGGACAAAGGCGGGGCTTTGACGGGCCCAGGGCGAGTGGCTGGGGGCGTTTCTCGCACTTTTAGCTCGCTTACAGACACAAACTCGTCTAATTTGATAGGCCGTTTGGCAGGGAAGACCTGCGGTTTGGGCTCGATTTCTTTGTTATCAGCACTCGCAGCTCTCAGTTTCTTCCCAGACCTGCATACTTCCTACGCTAAAAAGTCCTTTGGAGGCTCTGGACGAGTCGGGGAAACCAAGTCAGCAATGCGGCCCCGGGCCTGTGGCGTGAGTTTCTCCTCATACTTCGCATTTCCGTATTCCAGCGCAGTCTCCACAGTCTTCGCAAAGCGGGAGTTGTCAGTGAGGTAGTCTAGCTTCTGCTTGCCTAGTCGCTTGCCTGGGATAGTGCGGATGGGCACCCGGGCTCGACGACTCGCAGAGCCTTTGAGTGCAGAACGCAAGATAACAAAGCCGTCCTCGATAGGGTTGTTGGCGTTGGAGTGTGGGGAGGTGAGTCGAGTTGCTTCGCCCGAGCCACTGTCGCGCCACTGCACTCTTTCTGTGCGCCGGGGAGGCGCGGGGCCGGCTGAAACCTGTGGCAGCAGTCGAGCGTTGAGAAAGGTATTCTGTAGCATCATTTCCTCCTCATCCTCAAACACCACAACCGTCCAATCCGTCGACCTGGGTCCCAGTCCAGCCTTCGTCAGTCTGCTTTCCAGCACTGAAAGCTGATGAATAAGCCCTGGCGGCAGGTGCATATTGACCACCCGCGACCCGAGGAACTCCAGTGCTTTGAACATACCCCAGCGGAACTTCCGCATTAGGAAGGAAGTCACGAGGACGAGGGATTTGGAGATGTCTCGGACACCGTGAATGAGCACACTTTCTCCATTGCCTGCGGCTCTTTCCACGAAGTTGAAGACGTCCCTAAAGACCTCATCTCTGGGGTCAAGCGTGACCTGCCCGTCCTGGTCCAGCCACGTATACGCCAAGTACCTGACTCCAATGGGTTCCCAATGGTTGGGCACCTGCCTCGCTGCGCAGTTCACAATGTGCGTCACTTTATTCGCAACCACGAACTCCAGGTCCTGGGCTGCGAACTCGTCCCCGAGGAACAGACCGTCTTTGACCTTCACAGCGCCTACGAGGCCTGCAGAATCCATATTATGCAGGGAGAGGAAGGGGGACGGAGGGGGAAACGCAGGCGTGAGGGACCATTTTCACTGCAGGGAATTAGCTTGAGAGTAGGGAGTGGTAGGGAAGAGGGCGGGAGATTACAAAATGGACCAGAGCGGATGCGCGGAGAGAGTCAGGGTCTACCTACGCATACAGAGCGATGCCACCGCAGACCAATATCCCCAGTCCCTGCACTACATCAGTCGTCAAGTTGTGCGCTTTTCAGGGTCTGCCCCCCTCCCTCCCAGCACCAATATATTCGCAAGTCGGGACAAGCTCGCCCACACCCCTCCCAAAGGCGAATCCCTACGCTCCGCCAGTCTCCAGCCCTCCGCCCCCGTGATCAAGGCAGAAGACGAGTACGCGGCTGACTATGTGTTTGAACCGGATGAGTCTTTGGAGTATGTGTACAACTACGTGAGCTTGGAGGTGGGGAAACTGCACTGTGTAGTGAGTCTGGGCAGGTCAGACTTGCTGGGGGGAGAGACTGGCTTGGTGGCGGCTTATATTAGGGAAGCGTTGGGACTTGGCGGGGAGGTCTCTATAGGATGCGCGGCTTTCATAGGGGAAAAAGTGACCAACTACCTGCCCGAGCCCTACATGTCTGTGACTTCCCTCGCAGAAGTCCAGGCCTTAACCAAGGCTTCCGACTTCTTTCAAGCCAAAAAGCCTCGCGAAGGCCTATTCATCTTCAGCGTTTTCGTGCAACGGCCCACCGGCAACAGCGGAGTCCAGTTCATCGAAGCCACCCAAAGCTCGAAATCCCTAGACCTGCTGCTCCAAGTCCTCACCAACTCCGACTCCCAGGGCGACCAGCGCCTGCTAGCCAAAAACAAGGCATTTGATGTGCTCAAAAAGACTCTTTGCTATGGAAGTCGAGTGACGGTGGTGGGGAATTTGAGCACGACAGCGCCTTTGAGCGGGTCGACAGCCTGGGTGCTCAGGACTACCTCGGATTTGATGGAAAACAGACAGAGGAGTGTGACTTTCTACACTACTTTGCTGCTGCAGCATATAGAGAGGCAGGAAAAGCAGGGCGGAAGGTTCAGCAAAGCGCTAGAAGACAAGAATTCCAGGCAAAAGGAGGAAATCGACAGGCAAAAAGAGGAAATCGACCTGCTAAAAGACGAAATTGAGACCCTAAAACTGACTTTCATCGACAAAGAACCACTGATAAGTGAGATTTCCAGTCTGCAAATTGAGCTAAATGAGGTCAGAAACCTGCAATTACTGCGAGAAACGGACCTAAATGAGAGCAAAGAACGCGTGAAGGAGTTGGAAAACGTCCTTGCACAGCGAAATATGGGCATTACCACTCGATTTAGTGCCACAACCGGGTCTTTTGAGGACGTTTTGGGCCAATTGCGCAGTGAAAATGAGGAGTTGAAGCGGAAAACTGCGATTTTGGACTCGACTATAGCGGCGCTCAAGTCTTGCTTGACTCCAAAAGCCAAAATAGACGCATTTACCCAGCATTCTGCGAAGTCACTTTCCCTGGAGTTGGTGTTTTCCCATCAAATCTCTAGTTACAGTCTCAAGCAGAGCACGGAACTGCAGCTGACAGAGCAGCTCGCAGCGACCCAGCGGCAGGTGGAAAGTCTGCGCAGTCAGCTGAGTGTGAGTCCATACGGCTTGGAAGAAGACCAGCGCCAGTGCAGAGCCCTCTACAAGCTGCTCACAGAGTGTTGGCTGTACACTGACTGGGCCATCAAAGGCTTCAAACAGGCTTTCGACCAAATGCAGTCAGCTATGGAACTCAAGGTCAGAGACAGAGAACTCAAAGTAGCAGCCGCGGAGCACCGGCTCAGCCAGACTCACAACCTCCACACTGAGAAGCTGCAAGCGCTGGAAAGCAAGGCAGCGGAAGCACAGCTGCTAGAGACGGAGGTGAGAGAGTTGCGCGGGAGACTGGCCAGGAAGGACGAGGACTGTGTGAGAATGAAGGAGGACTTGGTGGTTGTGGCGCACAAGTTGAAGGCGAAGTATAAGGAAAAGCTGAAGGCGGGGACAGGGGGAGTGGCGCAGTGGGAAGAGAGAGTGAAGAAGCTGAGGGAGGAAGTCGAGGAGAAGGAGGAACAGCTGGAAATGGAGCGGACGCGGGCAGAGAGGGAAAGGCGGGAGCTGCAGGAGCAGGTGACAGCACTGAAGGACCTGCGCAAGCCTCTAGCTGCCAATCGGAAGACATAGGTCTTATCACTATCGAGAGACTAGCCGCATTTCGCTCATATTGGAGATTAAGCCTGGTGGAGGGATCCTTCCGTAGATACAGGAGAGGGAAAAGGCGACTGAAATGATAGAGAAATCTTCCCTTAGACGCACAAAAGTTCATATAGCACTGTAATAAACTGTGTATTTCCTGTTGTTTCAGGCCCTCTGCTATCCTTCAAGCACAGTTTCGACTGTTAGTAGCTGCAAACAGCCTTTGGCAGTCCTCACATTACGGACATGGCAGGGCTCCCCGACCGACTCAGGGGGAAGTTCCGCGTAGTCCTGCCCCTTTCCCCCCTCCTTCTCTGCTCTGCCCTGCTCACCGAGGCACTTTTGGCCTCCAACCTGGTCTCCGCCTGCCAATCCACCTTCGACTGCACCCACTTTTGGCCGACTTTGAGCTACATCGCCGCCTTCAAAGGCCATGACCGGGTTTTCAGCCTGGCTTTAACCCTGCAGTCTTGGACTTTAGTGGTGTTTTTCCTAGCAGCTCAGACCTACTACCGTCCTTTGGTGTCTCGAGAAGCTCACTACTTGATGCTGGGCGCAGGCTGCCTGTTGAGTGCGGTCCTGCCGTGGATTGGAGTGCTGGACGAGGTCAATACAGCCAGCGGAGTAGCGCTGGAAAAGGTGCACTATTGGCTGGTGGTAGCAGCTTTATTCCTTACTGGCATGTGGTCGATTTTAAGTTTGGAAGTCGAGGGAAGTCACCTGGTTCAGCGGTATATGAAGACTGTATGGGCGATTACCTGCTTTAGCGTCATACAGTGGACATTTGCAGACTCTGTGTACAGCTCCTCTGTGCTCAACTCTGATTTGGAAGCCTTATCTGAGTGGACGGCTGTTTCGCTGGGCGTGTTCGCGCCTTTTGTGTACTCCCGGACTTGGCCGAAGTGTGAGTTCTGGCTGCAGACTAGCTAAGCATGGTGTTACCTAAATCCACTCAATATAGATAAATCCAATAGTCAAGGCTACAATAGTTCTACTCCCTATTAGGCCTTATCTACGACTTATCTGCCTCTATATGTGCACTTCTCTCTGAGCGCCATCAGCCCCGCGGTGGCCTTTTTCGGCAGATAGCGTATTTCCGCAGGGTTTCCTTCCAACACACAACTGTGCAGGTAGGCCTTAAAGTCTCCCAAGTCCAAACGATCCCAGTACTTCGCGTTGGTCAGAAACTTGCACTGTGACAAGGTCAGCATTGTGACTTTGCAGCCAAATAGCTGCTCTTCGATTTGATCCCCACACTCTCTACAATGCAAGTCAGTTGTATAGGTCTGGCTGGCGCCTGGACATCCTGCAACTGTTGGTCTCTCTTCAGTGAGAGAGAGAGCGTCGTAGTACTTTAGATGCACACGCATACTGCAATGAGCAGCTTCATGGGCGATTGTTATGTATAAGAGGCTGGTGTAGTCGATATTCGCCTGCTGTAAGCAGCTATTCAGAAATACATATCCCCCAAATGTAGTTATCGCATATGCGTTTTTTACTACATTGGTTACATAAACTCTCCGCATAAAGTCTTCTAAGCAGTAAGTGTCCAGGCTAAGGTTTCGCATGGCGCTGTGAAGGCATACGGACTTGGTCACAGTCTTAATGATAGTCCTAGTCTTTGCTGCGGGCTGTTTGCAAGGAGAAGCATACGCTTGGAGGATTTCCTGGTAAACCCGCTCAACTACTTCACTCGTCAAGGGCTTTTCGGAAGCATCTTCAAAGGCCTCGTACAGCACTTGACCGATTAGACTCAAGACCAATAGTTGTATGTGAACTTCACTGGAGCTGATACACACTTCAGTGATATTGGAGCAAATCAGTTCGTGTAGTAACCTCGCTTCCTCACGGTAAGTAGTAGTGGCAGTGGAGGATAAGTCCCCTTGTCTACGTATGGCCTTTAGGTGACCTTTTAGCTTCCGCACAAACAGCTTGGTGCAGTCTGCAATTGGGGTGGAGAAGTAGTCTGAGGGAAGTCGAGCAATGCGCAGACTTCTCACTTCAGCAGCTAGTTGCTGGATATAGTCGTCTAATGCTCTCTTGTTTTTCATGAATTCGTCGAATTTGTTATCCAAATCGCAAACTAAGGCTCTAAAGTAGTCCGGAAATTGTGTTCTTGGAAGTGAGGTCGAGAGGACTGCTAGTAGCTTCTGCACTGGCTTAGATTTTGGGTAAGACTGGAGCTTTTCTTGAATAGCGGCCAGATAAGGCGGCTGGAGATGCAGGCAGATGGCTACCAAATAGGCAACATTCAAGGGCAGCCGCACACCACAATTCACCACTTCGATGAGCTTCTCTATCAGATCTATAGCCGTCTCTCGATACTGTAGCTTGGCTATACAATGGGAAAAGTACATCGCTATTTCGCTCCAGTCCTCAGTCTCTCCACTAATTACCATCTCTAGACAGTGATCTAGGTAACGCTGAGTGAAGATTGGACTGACAATTGACAAATTCAGCATTTCATGAAAGAACGGCTGCACAGCGCTCTGCAAGTCTATATACACTGTAGGCGGGAAATCCAACGAATCCAGCAGGGTCTGCAGGAATTGATTCAGCTCTGTCAGACTTGTGCCTCTATTCCTCAGTAGCTGCATATATTGCTGCATACACATGTCCAGCGCCGTTTCAGAAAGATTCGGATCTGCACAGAACTCCTGCACGAACCGCACAATTTGCCTGGGCTGAAAAACAGCACCGATGAGTGCTGAATTGACCTGAAATTGGACTGTTTTAAGCATAGAGAATGCTTTGATTTCCAGGCTTTCGATGCCCACACACAGGCAGTTGTCAATAAGTAGCCCGTCTTCTTCAACCGAAGAGTCTATTTCCTGATCTTGCATGAAGGTAGAATACTGCTGTGTGCATCCAGCGAGCTCCAGCACTTGCTGTATGTCCTTCAGATAAGGCTGCTGCACCTGCTTACAGATCAAGACTTGGACCAAGTACAAGATTGCACTTCGGTCTTGGGCGCATTGGATACTAGAAAAGCCTGCTAGAAGTAGGCCGAAGAGGGAGTGGTAGGCGGGAAGTTGAGTGGGGTCGAGAGCCAGTGCCAAGGCGAAGCAGCCTACTTCTGTAGCCTCGAAGACTATCAAGTCTTCGAGCTTCCTTTCCAGGGCCTTTTGCACGCTTTTGGAGTAGTGCCAAAGTCTTTCACTCATGTCGCCTGCCTCTGTGGGGAACTTCAGACCCACCAGCAACTTCAGCACGAAGAAGTCCCACTGAGTATCTTGTCCCAGAGTCTCTACAAGCAAATGAACGCCCTGCACATAGGTCCGGTCATACCCGTTCTCCAGAGTGTAGTACACCACCAAAGCCAGCGCATGCAGGCAGCGGCCTTCCAGTAGTCTCCTGACTCTGATTTCTCTGCTACGGACCCGGTTTAGTGCAGTGCAGGTAGACTTGAGGGCGGGGTGCCAGCAAGATACATTGCTCAGGCCCTCGCTGGAGAAGTAGGTGCTGAGGTTGCTGAGGAGAAAGCGGTGCAGGTAAGGTTCGTAGTCAGTTGAAGATAGCGCAGAGTTGACAGCAGACTCTCTCACTCCGCAGGCTAGATTGCCCATATCTGTTATTAGGGGATTAAGTGGGATATCTTGGAGCTTCAAGCGGAAAGCGCCTTCAAGCAGTACCTGCAATTTAAGTAATATGCGTAGGTTTGTTAAATTGGCGCCTTCTCTAATTGACTATACATCAGTACGCTATATAGGAACCTCTGCAAGACCTGATTATTAGTTAGTCTTGGAGTGGTACTTCTTCAGCATGTGCTGGTAGTAGTAGGGCGAAGTGCCAAAGGCCCAGTCCAGCAGACTGAACTGCGACCCGTAATTGCCCACATTCCGACTATGGTGGAAGTCGTGGAAATCCGCCGTGGCTGCTTAGCCCTTACTAGCGAACGGCAGGATAGAGAAAGGACTCCAAGGGAACTCATACGCCCCATGCTGGTCCACTGTATCCCCTATGCGATAGCACAGCCAGGTCAGGAAAGTGACCATCTGCATGCGAGTGCCCAACATGACTGGTCCCACAGCAGCAGCGGCTACATTGGTAATGAGGTATTCGCAGGGGTGAGCGTACTCTGCAGTCATTCCAATACTGGTTTTGTACTCGTGGTGTTTCTTGTGGATGTAGCGGTAGGGAAGGCGGTAGTGGTTGATGCGGTGGAAGGTGAAGGACCAGACGTCTTCCGCACACATACAGAACAGTATTTGCCTTATGATTTCCCATAGTGGGGGGATAATCGAACCTCCGGGGAAGTCGAAGCTCCCCGAGGACAGACCCAGGTAAATAGCAACAGGAATCAGCACAAAGAAGTTGAATAGAAGCGTGGTATAGGTGCGAGACACTAAGGCTTTGTCTGCAGTCCAGGGCCATTCGGCTGTTGGGTTGCAGCGATATTGCTCACTCCAGCCCATAAAAGTCACTCCGCGGAGCATTAGACAGTGCAGGATATAGCAGAAATCGTGCGATATCATCACTACTAAGGTCAGGTAGAGCGAGTTCGGCAGCTGCAGCATCCCTACAGCCTGCAGCAGAGCTGATATCAAGGCAGGCACTAGCTTCCCATATATCCCCGCACACATAAGGGCGCCTAGGAGCAGCCAGACTCCCTTCGCCTTGTACCTGAGCAGTTCTATGCGGACATATGAGCCAAGAGGCGGGTCCTCGAAGTCACCCATCTCTATTTATTATACGGCTGAGGCTGTCTTTCAGGACTTCCGGGCTTTGCTTGCCTTTAGCTCCCGTGCCAATTTCGCTATAATTTCGTCCTTTTCTCGCACGATTTTCCTCAGCGTTTCCACTTCAGACCCTCTGTCCGCAGGTACCGCCAGGGACAAAACCGTCTCCAGCCTAAGTTTCCTGTGCTCCACATGCACAGGAGAAGTGGACTCTGAGGACTCACTACTGAGGGAATCGCTGTCTTTCCTAGCTGCCCTGACTGCAGCTTGAATCATACTCAGCTGGAAATCGTCTATTTTGGCGGATGTGTGTGCGGATCTGCAGGGACTTTTCAGCAGACTTTGACGGCGGAAGGACCGGACCCGCTCCTGTACTCTTTCCACTGTCTCCACATTTTCCCTATCGTCCACCTCCACCGCTTTGCCCCTTTTCAGACTTTCAGCCCGCACAATTTGCTGCGTCAAATGCTCCAACTTCATCTGTATTTCCAACTTTTCGTTGGTCATAACCGTCAGCCGCTCATTCATGGCGTCCAGTCTAGCAGACAGTTCCAAGTTCTCGAAGTCTTTATTCTGCAGTTCTTGGTCCAGAGTTTCTAACTTTATGATCAGTGGAGCTGTGTTCGTGGCTGCTTCTTCCTCGATTCGAGTCTCCATTGCTTGCAGTTCCTGTCGTAGTGTGTCGATTTCATGTTGGTATTTTAGCAGGAGGGAGCTGGAGTCGGGGACTGTTTTGGAGATGGTTTGTTTGATTTTTTTGGCTTTCATGGCGAATTTGAGGGTATTTAAAGCTTCTTCGAAGGATTCAGGAGTGGGCGAAATGGTGCAAATTATGGAAATTTTGGCCTCTACCTCCAATGCGTCCTTCAATAGTCTGGTCAATTTGCTCTCTCGAAAGGGTATAGGTGCGGAGTTATTTTCATCACTAAGTCGCATAATCACAGTGGACAGTGTCAATAGGCTTTTATTTATGCAGCTCATTTCCCTCTTTCGACTCACCGAAGCCGGGGAATCCCCAAAGTTGTGAGCTGAGGCGCACTCACTCCCAGCCAAGTCGATAAAGTTGACAGAACTGAAGACTACATCTCTCTCTGCGTCGTCTTTGGACTCCAGCACCAGGCGAAAGAGCGTATGAGAGCGGGAACTGCGCTGATTGAAATTCGTGCTTGCGACTTGCTTACTCGACTCTCCAAGCTGCAGCAAGGACTGCACCTGTTCAATTCTACTGCAAACCGACTCCGTAAGCCCCTGAATAACCACCTTTTTGGACCGATGCTCCATCACCTTCAGGTTCGTAGCGTTCGGATTCAACAGGTCATTGACGCACTCATTGTAGATTTCCACGTAGGAACAACGCACAAGGAACTGCTTGTCTTCTGCTTCTTCCATGTAGGTAAAGAGCGTTTGCACGCCTAGGGAGACGAGTCCGGGACTGTGCTTGGGGTGTCCGTGCATTGTCCAGGTCTTGCCGCTGCCTGTTTGTCCGTAGCAAAAGATGCACCCACTGAAGCCCTCAATCGCATTCAAAACCACTCTTTCCGCCACTTCCTCGAAGACAGTCTGCGTCTGGCTCTGTCCACTGTACACCTTATCTGCCTAGAAAGCACCAAAGACGTACACTCTGCCATTCGAGTCTTTTATCGATTCGCTTGAGGGGAAAGTCCAGATGTCTTCGCGGAGTCCTCTTTCTTTGCTTGTTGAGGGCCGCACGCGGATGGCTACGGCCACACTTTCTTGTCTAGAGGTGTCGCAAGTGTCCGTAAAGTCCATTATTGCAGTCAGAGGCTGCCGGATTTGAGAATTAATACTCGGTTTATAGGGAAACTGCAGGATCTGCGAGAAAAGTGCTTATTTAAGGCTAAAGTGCTATTTTTAGAGGACCGTTATAGCACTTTCCTCCAATCGACAGCTATTTCCATCATAAAATCATCGCGCAAACGCTTCTTTTCCTACAATATCACTGCTGCAAGGCTAATAGTCTGACTAGTAGAGTATTTAGGGCTCGGCAGGTAATATAAGTGCTGTTAGGCAGTGAAAGTTGCGATTATGACGCATCTGTGGGAATTCGGAGGCAGGAAATGCCTTGAGACTCATTGCGCTTCCGTCATTATAAATCACGAATCATGCGCCGAACAACCTCACAAAGTCGATTCCCCACTCCACTGCCCAAGCCTGCCAGCAAGCCCTCCCACCCTCTGACCCTCGACACTCCCTCCCACCTGGCTCGACTCTTCAGCGCAGGCAGAAGTCGCGTGCAAGCTCGCGACTTCAAGGGAGCAGAGGAAGACTTCGCGGAAGTGGAGAGCGAAACAGCTGAAGACCCGCTCTCTCGCCTGCGAATGCACAAGAAGCTGGCGAAAGTGTGGCTGCATGCCTGCAGTGTGCCCAGAACCCTGCCTCACTTGCGAAGTATGAAAAGCTACGCGGACCAGACCGGCCAACCTAATGAGAAGATGAAGGCGTATCGGGACATGGGAGTTTGCTATCAGTTGGTGAGGAAGTATGAGACTGCACTGGTGTACTTCAAGAAGCTGCTGGAACTGGCTTGGGTGGAGGACAATATGAAGATGGAACTGTGTGCGTATGACAACATTGGAAAGCAGTACTACTATATGGGCTTGCTCAGTAAGGCGGCATACTACAGCAATAGAGCTTGGAGAGGCATAGTCGAGCCGAGGGACTCCCCAGCCCGCATTTTGGCTAGAAACGCATATGAAGCCAGACACAAAGTGCACGCAGCCGGCCAAATGCGCACTATCTCTCGAAACAGTTCCGACCTCAGCGGCTCTGAGCTGCCCTCACCAATCAGCAATTCCTCCACCGCCAACCTGCTTTCCAACCTACCACACAAGTCCTACACAGAACACCTGCCTCCGCTGCCTAAGAAGGCACTCAATGTCAGTGCGGAGTCCGAAGTGGCGCCGTTCGTGCTCATTTCCCACCTTTCTCTCAACCGCTCTCTCAAGAACTACCAGTGTCTCAAGGACTCGAGGAAGATAAAAGTGCGGGAAAGACATAATAAAAGCCAAGTGTTGTAAATAGGAGGTAGAACAATGTTTATAGCAATTCGCCCAGAAGTGCGCTCATTGAGGAGATAAAAGAGGTATTTGAAGTGAGTACCTGAAAATATCACAATCAGATGTGTTAGCAGGGAATAGATCCTGTCAGAAGAGCCCATTATTCACTAGCTTGCGATTACCCATATCAATGGCTACACACTACAGCGACTTAAGTGCAACTTACATATGTTGATAAGGAGGAGTTCGCAGGGATGGACGTTCTCGGCTGCCAGGCCAATGCTTGTTATGTACTCGCTATGCTTCCAATGGACATAACGGTAAAGAAACGACGGAGAGATATCTTCCACTTACATTCACACTGAAATACGCCAATATATCCTACGGAAGGAACAAAAAGCCTCCTGGGAAGTCACAATACTCAACTCAGGTAGGTAGAAATACTGCATTAGAGTCGTATAGATACGACCTACTAAGACTAAATGCTGCCACTCACTGGACTAGAGCGATAGTGCTCACTCCAACCCATATATGTGAGACTGTGAAGGATTGAGCAGTGGACAAGATGGCAAAAGTATGAAATATACAAATGTAATGTGAGATGCTGTGAGGTGGGAAAACACAAAGTCTCTAATGCCAGAGAGGAGCCTAGGAACAGCTCGGCCATATGTCACTGCATCGATAAATACACCTAGTAGCAGCCAAACTCCCTTTTCAGTGTATCTCAGCAACTCTGGAGATATTGCTAAAACTGGAGTTTCTGAGTCCCTAGCCTATTGATATATAACAATAACTAATAATTCATAGCTTCCGGCCTTCAGGTACTTCTGACCTTGGATCGATTTTGCTAAGAAATCTTCTGATCCTTTATCAATAAGTATCGGCATTGCAGCATGTTCTTAACTGCAAAATCCGATAATTCCCGTTTTCCTTAGTACTACGACCACAGGAATGCTACTTTGCACCTCCTACCCCAAGTCCATATTACATGGCCAAGAAGCTGCAGCTAGATTTCGAGGTGAGCAGCACATAGGGCGGCCAACTGCTAGAGTTCGTCCCCAACCCTGCCTTCGAGGGAGAAGCAGGCCACGAGCTATTACAGCTGCAGCAAGACTACGGGTCCGACCCTCGCTTCCGCCTCACCACCGAATTCGCCCATGGCCAAAAGACACAGGAGACCGGCCCTGAATCGGAAACGGATGAGAAGGAAAGACAAAGGCAGATCTTAGGGGAAATCGTGCCCTCTGCAGGGCGGTTTAAGAGAGATGTTAGACCTGTGCAGATACAGCGGTTTGACCCTTCCAGACCAAATACTGCACTTGTCGTTTCTCCCCCTCCACCGAAGAAGCGAGCTCGGGAGCCGACTCCGGAGCCTGTCCTTCCGCCGAAGAAGAAGAAAGACAAGAGGAAGAAGCGGAGGGAAAAGAAGAAAAACAAGCTGAAAAAGCCCTTGGCTGAGGGAGAGCTGCGCAAAAAGGCGCCCAGGAAGACGGTGGAAGCGAAGGTGGAAGTGGCGGGAGACCGGTTCAAGCAGACGAACGAGCGCTCTGATTTCCGTCTTTTTAGCTAGCCGCTGCCAGCTCTGAGAGCGGCACGATGCGGTAGAGTTTCCACACCTCTGACACCTGCTTGCGGAAGCGGTGCACGACTGGGACATAGTAGGCGAGCAGCAGTCCCACACTCCAGCCTGCAAACAGCACAGACACAGTCAGCGCCAGCGCCACTCGCTCCTCTCCCAGTGCTCTAGTCGCCTTTAGGTACTGAGCTGCGCCTTGTTGTAAGCTGGACTGCACTGTGGCAATACTGCGCTTGAGGACGAGTAGGTCGTTCTGACTTGCACACTGGGGCTCTAGGGAGAGGAGACTGATTGCTAGGTGGATGCCTAGAGTCAGCAGGTCAGAGGTCGGTTGCGGATCGAGTAGAAAGTCAGCATTGGCTCCTGGGAAGCCTGCAAGCGTCACTTCCAAGTTACGTCTGAGTTCATTGATTTGCTGGTTCAGCTCTGCAGTCGCAGAAACGTAGAGATGCGGACAGACTTCCTCCTGCCCTGCTAGGGCCGTTTGACTCCAATAAGCCACAGTCTGCAGCAGCGTGTTTTGCTCTTCCAGCAGCTGCACCACTCTGGGCCTCACCAGTAACAGGTGGAAGACAGGGTCACAGAGAAGCTTCCAAAAGCACAGTAAAAAGGCGGAAGCCAGGAGTACATAGGCCCCAGTTTTGCAGGCCAGGCCTTGCCAGTGGTAAGCAAAGGCTGATACTCTACGCTCACTGGCCTGCGCTTCAAAGGGCCGGTTTGCAGTTTCCTCCCGGTTGTGTTGGAATTCCAGACGACTGTGGCAGTCGTTTCTCAGCTTGAGGAGTGTGGAGCGCTTGAGGGCAAGCAGTCGGCGCCAGGCTTGGGCGTGCACTCTGGCTATTAGCAGAACACAGGGCAGCACTATGACTGCAAACAGGCAAATAACCGCGCCTTGGCCCGTCCATATCAGCACAAGCACCGTCCTTTCAGCGGCCTCTAGAGCCTCTATGTTAGCAGCGACGTGCAGGGCGTTGGTTTCGTTTAGTGCGCGGAAGGTTTCCCCTAGTCCATTGCGTCTGATATACTCCGAATCGACTGCTTTTTGCTGGACTTTGAAGCTTTTCCCATGGTCTATATAAGTCTGCATCGCATCCATCAAGGTACGCCTATGCATCGCACACTTATTATTCCAAAAATCCCACGTCGGGACTTGAACCTCAGTATAGTACTCCTTCAAAGGACCTCTCCAGTCCTGCTCAGACTCTTGCAGCCTCGCAAAGACCTCTGCATAGAGCTGCAGAGTCTCCGCTAACTCCCCACTTGGGAAGTCAGCGACTTCACTGGCGATTTTGGCGGAGTAGAAGCTTCTTCTGAGGACTAAAGGGAGGTCGCTGGACAGTTCGAGACTGCTGGAAGCGGATTTGAGCAGGACGCAGCTGGCGCCTGTGACTGCCACTACGGCTGCCATCAGGGCCAGCAGGGCGAGTTCCAGTCGGTGACTGGCGCTCTTCACTCTGGATAGGTCTGATTTACTATAGGCAGAAACCAGTGCATGAGATGTAGCCACCGAGGAGTTAATGCTGGTTTTCACCTCCACTCCCGGCTTCACAGTGAGTGCAGGGTCTTCCATGTCCGCGAAACTAGCACTTTTAGCAGTGACTGGCAGCCTCGTCTGAAACCCCACCTTTTTGAACGATGGCTCCGGACTCAAGTCCACGCTGCTGAGACTGGGCTGCAGTTCCAGCTGACTGTGAGAGCGGAGCTGAGTGGCTAGGCGGGCTGCTTCTTCCTCAGTCAGTACCTGCACACAGCACACCTGTGCCTGGCCGTAGGACTCCAAGTACTGCTTCACAACTAGTCGTCTTAGGCCAATTTGATAGAAAGCCACTTCCCCTGCCGCGGCCAGTTTGAGTCCAGGACACAAAGTCTCCAAATCCGCTCCAGTGTACACTCCCGCTGGGCGGCCCAGCAACCAAGGCACTGCCTCTGTGTGTCCCCGCACTCCCCCTTCCTCTAGCAACAGCACCTCTCTGCCCGGCTCCCGCACTGCAAACGCCACCAAAATAAAGGCCTTTCCGTTCAAGTAACTCACCTTTATCTGTGCCACTGTCTCGATCAGGAAGCCCTTTGCTGTGCAGAAGTGCAGGGTGGAGTGCTGGACGCTGTGGGAAGTTGCGAATAGCAGGAAGCGCTGCAGCCAGGCGAGATGCTGCTTGGCCCAAGGCTCGGGGATGCACACAGTGATGGATTGGCCGAGGAGTTCGGCCTGATTATTCAGTTTTAGCAGGTTTTTGGCGGGTTCAGACACAAATAAGATCTCTCCCAGACGCTTTTGCTCGCCTGACACTATGAGAATTGCTCCGTCTTCGGAGAAAAAGTGGTTTTCGCCTGATTGTCGGGTGATATTGGCTCGAGCCAAGTACTCGTTTCCCCTGCTGTCGTTGAGGATGTCCTTGAGCAGAGTGCCTAGCAGGGTCAGGGCCTGCTTACTTCGGTAGTTCTGCAGCGCTTCCTTGTTTTTCCGCACACAAGTCCGCAAGGACCCTGAAATTTGCCTCGCCAAGCCACTCAAAACTGCGTACTTCGGCCAGGAAGAACTCAATTCGCTCCAAAAGGCTCCCAACAAATGACAACTTCTGCGGTCCAAAGCCTTGGCTTCCTCAAACGCGTGCCAAAAGGACAGATATTCGAGTTCTTCGAAGCGCTTTTGCTCCTGTGCAAGGAGCTGAGCGAGGCAAAAAGCTCGGTAACTGGCTTCGAAATCAGTGGGAAATCGCTGCATTTTGGTAACTTTCAGCATTGCCACTCGCAGGTCCTGCAGGCCGAAGGCGAAAAAGTCAGCTTCCCATACACATAGCATTTGACTGGGAAGCAGGTCCGTAGCAAGGTTGAAAGCACTGATAACCGCTTCCTTGGAGACCTTGTCGCCTGCTAGGACCTGCGCCACTAGCTGCCGCGTGCCCAGCTCCACCTGGAAAGGACTCGTCAAGGCCTTGAAGTCTGCGGGGTAGGCTTGGCAGATGTAGTCCCAGCGCAGTTGCACGGCTTCCCGAGTGAGCAAGGCCAGCACTGGGGAGAGGAAGAGGACCAAAGCCAGTGCTACGGAGGGGTTCTGTGTGCTGTCACTGAGCGCCAGCGCCCCGGCTGTCAGTATGAAGACATGCAGCAGCAAGGGCCACAGAGCGTTCTGACTCGTGCGGAAGTAGGGCAAGTAGTAGAGATGCAAGCCACTACTGAGGCCTGCAGGGACACTCACTAGGAGGGAGGCCAGCTTGATGCTGAACTCTGTCTGATTACCACTCACTTTGCGCAGAAAACAGCAGAGTTACGATGAGGGTGAGGAGTGCGTACAGACACAGCTCCACTCGAGAGTGGGCTCGAGCACTGCACAGCCACTTCTCTAGGGACTGGGCGGATTCATAGACCACTGAGACGTGCAAAGCCACAATCCAGCAGCCTGCCAGTGCAATTGAGGCTGCTATCGCCCCTCCTGAGCCATAGTTAAAGGTAGATGCCGGGTAGTCCAAGTACTCCCGCACTGTCAGACTGGGAACAAGGCTGTACTTCAGCACTGCTAGCAGAATGCAGAGACTTGGGACCAGACCTGCGCCCTTTAGGTAGTCCGTAGACAGGGAGAAGGCTTTCCTGGCGAGGGATAAGCCGAACTTTAAATCCACACTAAAGCACAGTAGCATGTAGGCGAAGGACAGGTTGGCAGTGGCAATCACACTCGCAGTCAGCAGGAAAAAAGCCGACTCCAGGCCAAACTCCGCAGCCAAATGGTCCAATCTCGCAAACGCCGCTGTCTGCAGCACCCAGCGGAACTCCCCCCACTGCGACCTGTCCGTCTGCACCAAAACCAGCAGTGCAAGGAGCTGAACAGCCATATAGCAGCGAACCGCTACCTCAGTACCAGTCCTCCAAGCCGAACTTCTCTGTCTGTCCCGCTCCAAAGGACTGCGGTAGTACTGGAACAGGGTGTGGAAGAGGGAGGAGCGGCAGGAAAGCCACAGGGGAGTGGAGGGCTCTTGCAGGCCTGAGCCGCCCCAGTCTCTCAATATCTCTCGCTCGAACAGCTCCGCCATTGGAATAGCAGCCCTCTTCGATTTCAACTTACTGCAAGTGCGGCTTGGCTGGCGATTTGGAGGATGTTGGGCGATGTTGATACTACTGACTGCAGAAAAGGAAGCGAGAGGATTGTTTCTTAGGGAATTACTGAAATTTGGTCTGTTTTCCACATGGGGAATTCAGGCTTTGCTTAGCGATTTGGCTTACAGTATGCAGGATTTAAATACCAAGTAGCAACAACCAGCAATACACTCAAATAAACGCCAAATAAATACTGCAATTGCACGAATTATAAAGCAAAGTAAGTGCGGACTAAGCCGATTGGGCTACTGCTGGCTATGTATGAGGAAGTCCCGAAGGTATTTCCTTAATTAAGTCTGCTAGTAATGCGAACGAATAGCAGACAAAGAGCAGAAGAGCCTCTTTTTCCCCCCAAACTGACAATGCCGCGGCTCCCCAGCAACCCCAGGCTCCATCTCGACCTGACCTGTCTCTGGCCCCAGCCTCGACCCAAGTCCCGACTCCCTCCCTGCCGACTCAACAAGACTGACACCTCCTTCTACCCTATCTCCAAAGGCGTAGACCTGATGAAAGGGAAAAGCAGAGCTCTGCGCCTACTGAACCTTTCCTTCTCCAAGCCCAGACGTCTCTAGCTAGGCTTAAGAATATGGGGAGCTGCAACTTCAAGACAGAATCAGCGGATTCCTCAGTGTCAGTGTCTCGCTCTCACTTCACTTTCCACTATGTGATTGGGAGGGGTGGGTTTGGGAGAGTGTGGCGGGTGGAGATGAAGAGGGACCGGCAACTCTTCGCTATGAAGGAAATGGCCAAGGCTCGGGTGCTGGCCAAGAAGAGCGTCAACTCAGTGATGAATGAGCGGAAGCTGCTGGGAGCACTCAAGCACCCTTTCATCGTGAACATGCAGTACTCCTTCCAGGACCGAGAAAACCTCTACCTAGTGATGGACCTGCTGGCGGGAGGAGACTTGCGGTACCACCTAGGCCGGCAGAAGCACTTCACAGAGGAGCAAACGCGCTTCTTCGCTGCGTGCATCCTCACAGGCTTAGAGTTCCTGCACAACAACGGCATCATTCACAGAGACATCAAGCCGGAGAACTTGGTCCTGGATGAGAATGGGTATGTTAGAATCACGGATTTCGGGATTGCGAGGATATGGAACCCTGAAAACGCTAAGGACACTAGTGGGACTCCGGGCTATATGGCGCCCGAGGTCATGTGTCGGCAAAACCATGGAGTGGCAGTGGACTACTTCGCCTTGGGAGTGATTTGCTATGAGTTTATGACGGGCAGACGGCCGTACCCGGGCAAAAGCAGGAAGGAAATCCGCGACTTAGTGCTAGCCAAGCAGGTGCAGCTGCTTCGCACGGAAATACCTGAAAACTGGTCCTATGAGTCTGCTGACTTCATCAATAAACTCCTCCAGCGAAAGCCACTGACTCGCTTAGGACTGAATGGGCCCCAGGAAGTCAAGCAGCACCCTTGGATGGCTGCCTTTCCCTGGGCGAAGCTGCTGGACAAGTCCCTCACTGCGCCTTTCTTGCCTAGTCGCTCAGAAGAAAACTTCGATGCTCGGCTTCACCTGAATAACGACCCTTGGAAGGATGCGAATAGCGAGGCAATGCAGCAGAGTGCGGATATGCTCAGGAAGTCGGAAGTGCAAAGCATGTTCGCAGGCTACTTCTACGATAATGAGCAGAAGCCGAGTGGAGCCAGCAGTCTGAGCACTGTCTAACTGCTATATAAGGTCTAAATGGCGTCTAAGCAGGGCTATGGACCGGACCTCCGGAAGTTCCTGAACAAGCGACTAGACATCAAGCTGAATGGCAGCCGAGCAGTAACCGGCATGATGACGGGGTACGACCAGTTCATGAACGTAGTACTGGAAAACACCATCGAGCACGTCTCCGCCACAGTGAAGCGGGAAATCGGCACTGTGTTCATCCGCGGCAACTCAATTGTGATGTGGGAGTGTCTGGACAAGATCACTAGTACTTAGCTACAGCATCGCACAGCACCCGCCCGTCCGCGCCTGGCCTGCAATACTCCAGACTCCACTGGAAACGTCGTACTTGGCGAGAGTTGGCTCTGTGTCGCCGATGTAGCAGTACACTGCGCCTCGGTGCAGGACAGGCACGTTTTCGATCATGTTGCTGTCGTGCACACTTTCTGGTAGCTCGCCTGTGGACTTCAGACTGCCGGTCTCCACATTCAGTAGCCAGGTCTGTCGGGTGCCTGCTCCGAACACCAAGACTTCCTGCTTTGTTACCTGGATGCAGGCGATGTTGTACCAATTCTCACTCAAAATCGTCACCTCCGCCCAGTGTCTTTCCTCAGTCAAGTACATCTCCACTGTTTGGCACTGGATTCCGCCTACCAGCAGGACATTTCCATTGAATGCGCATACTCCGCCGCTCAGGTGAGGACTGAGCGGCGCTTCCACTCTTTTCATCTTCTTCGCCTCCAGGTCATAAGCCTCACACCACTTTCCGCCGATCAAGTAGACGTGCTGGTTGCAGGCTACTAGGTTGACAGTGGAAATGCCCTGTTCGGACTCTTGGCGATATAGGACTGTCTTGCCGTTATATAGCATGCAGCTGTGACGCATGTAGTCGTTGCCGCTGGCGCCGGTGATGAACACAGTTCCGTCGGGAAGAGGCACGGCTCTGTGAAAGGCGTATCCACGTCCAGGGTTAAAGACAGACCTATGGCCCGAGACGATTGAGGTAAAGTTCAGCCGATGTCTCGTAAGTTGCAAGACCTTCGCCTCCACCGGGTCCTGATAAGTATCCTTCACCTTGTCCTCCTCACTGAGTTGCGCCGAACTGCCTCCCAGGCCCACCACGTCAATAAAGACTTCCTCTGGCGGAGGGCTGGAGCTAGCCATGTTATGATCACTCGCTAGAGACGGCTTCGAGGTGTTGAGCCTCGAATAAGAAGTCTTGTCTGATGCGTTGTGACCAGCTGGCGGTGTAGTCGAAGTAGAAGTAGGTGCCTTTGCCTGACTTTCCGCGGCCGGAGTCTTCGCGCTGGAACCACGTTTGCTCCTTCTTGTGGTATTGCCAGTTCTTGCTCTGCAGGTACTTCGCGGCGAGGTACTGTTGGTAGGTGCCCGGCTGGTGGTAGAATATGAAGAAAAGCGTGTCTAGTTCCATTTGCTTGATACGCTCCGCTTCACTAAAGAGCGGTCGTTTGGGGAAGCTTGGGTGGCAGGGGAAAGGCGTGTTCAGCACAATGAGAGAGGGTCTGGCCCGGTCATCCCCTCGAACCGCATAAAAGAAACTGGCGTCAATGAGTTCCTGCGCTGCTTCTAAATCCAGTTCTCTCTCTAGCAGCTCAGACTCGCAGGTCAGTTGGCTCAGCAAGGACAGTAGGACTGGCTTTTCTGGTTCCTGCTTTTCTGGGACTTTTTCGGGCGAAGGAGCCGGGTCGGCTGGTCTTTCGACTGCCTGGTCCTTGTCTGGCACTGGAGCTGAGCTGCAGCGGGCCAAGGCTGGCATGTCCCACACACTAGCTGGCGGCTTGCGCTCTTCCTTGGGTTCAGCCTTGGCTGGACGCTTGGGCTCTGGCGATTTCTTCACCACTACCGACTTCTTCGTAGTTGCGGTGGAGTCAGAGTGCACGGAACTGCTGTCGTCATCCTGCGACCCAGTGCTTTCAACCGCAGAAGCACTCTTCAGGATGTCCAAGTCTCCATACACCTGCAGGAAGGAGTCTTCACACTCATAGTTGAAGTCAGCACTAATGAAGCACTCGAACACTTCCTGCAGTTCCTGCAGCTTTTCCGAGTTGACACTGCCCTCATTCTCACACTTCCTCAGCAGCAGGTCCAACTTGTCGTAGTGGTACTTGAGCTTGTCCAAGCTGCTCTGCAGGTGGCCCAGCGCCTCCAGGTCTCTGTTCTTCTTGGAGCCCAGGACTTCCAACTCAGCGTCCAGGATATTGATTTGGTCTGTGAGCTTCTGTTGGGTGTCTTGCACCCAGTCACGCATTTGCTGGCGCTCTTCTTCCATTGGGTCGAGCTGCTTCGAGGCTTCCAGGCCTTCTCGGGAGTAAGCCTTCGTCTTGCTTTCCTTCTCGCAGGCTTTGAAGGTCTCCATCTGGACTTCGATCTTTCGCTTGGCTTCTAACAGCACGTTCTTATCCTTGACTTCCGCCGCATTGACCCACACCCTGATATTATCCCGGTGTCTCTGCAGCTTTTTGATCTCTCTGCCCATTTCCCTCTCGAATTTGTCCTTCTGAGTGCCAGGCTGAGAGGCTTGGAACTTCCTCAAGTTCTGCAGAAACAAGTCGTGTCCCTCTTCCACTGATTTCATCGTGCGCTCGATTTCCACCTGCAGATGCCTGAGTTTCGACATATTTATATGTGGTTGTTGAATCGCTCTGTGGGGCTTACTCAGATGAAGGGAAAACTCACGGATGAGACTTATAAGAACGCAGCGGAATTCATAGTTTTCTGAGACCGGAAAAGCTGCCAATCGACTGCAATATCAGAAAAAACAATGATAACAAGGAACGATTTCCTGCTTTTAAAGAAACTCCCAAAACACTCTAAGTCATTCCTGCAATTCATACCCACGGCTTAAATGGATGCACACTCCAGGCCTGCAATCCGAGAAGTGAGTTGCTGCAGAGCTAGTGCGAGAGCTAGTTACTGCATCGCTTGGCCCGAGACGGAAAGTCCATCGTCCTTGCCCTTGCGGATTTCCTTCAGTAGCTGCTTGTTCAGGGCGAGCTCGGTAGGGTCCATGCGGACTTTGCGCTTTTTGAGGGATTTTTCTTGGATTTGCTGCTTGAGAGCGTCGGCTTGGGCCAAGTTGTACTCCTTCTGTCTGCGCTTCTTTTCTTCCTCAATACGGAAGAACTCGTCACTATCCTGCTTCCACATGTCTGCTTGCTCTGCTAACGACCTGCGCTCCGCTTCCTTGCGTTCTTCCTTTTCCCGCATCTGTCGGAGGAGGAACTCCTTGGTGTGCTCCTGCTCCTCCCTAAGCCGAGCCCGTCTGCGCTCATCCTCAGTCCTATCCAGCCCTTCCCGCTCCTCAATCTGCTTCACCATCAACTGATCTTCATCACTCGCCTTCTGATGCTGCTCTTTGAGCACAGTGTCCGCCATCCGCGCCATCAGCTGCTGCTGCCGCTGTTCCCTCGCCTTGATTTCATTGAGCCGGTCCTCTTCCTGCTTATCCAGCATGCGCGCATAGTCCTCCATCGACCTTATATCCTGCTCCCGCTCCCGGAGTTGTTGGTCCCTCTGCAGTTTCTTATTTGCTTCATTCTCTTCCATCATTTTTTGCAGGTAGGACATTTCATCCTTTCGACGCTGTTCGGCGGATCTCTGCTCCGTAGTCAGTTCCTCCTGAAGCCGCTTGACAGTGCGTTCGTCCAAGGCTCTTTGCTGGCGTTCATCTTCCTTCTTGCGTCTTTTTTCCTCCTGCATTTGCTTGTCGCGGAGTTGTTTTTCCTGCATCACTTTCTGCTTGTGCTGGTCAACTTTCTGCGTTTCCTTGGTCTCCAGCATTTCCACGTTCTTCCGCTTGGCGGATTCGTACATCATGTCCTCTTCCTTCTCCCGTCTCTTGCGCTCCTCTTGCTCGATGAGTTGCCGCTCCAGCTCTCGCTGCAGCTTCAACTTGTTCTCAGCTTCTCTCTGCATGCGTGCCCGCTCCTCCTCCCGATACAGCATCGTGTCATGTCCAAGTATTTCCGCCCACTGATTTTCGTCATCGGCAGGAATGTACGTGGAACTCTGCTTGCTGCGGGAAGAAGCCACGGACATTTGGTCGTCATCAGAGGCTTGTGAGCGAGGAGCAGACCGTACACTCGGGGCTTTGACACTGGGCGCCTTGGCACTTGGGGCTTTGGCAATAGGAGCTCTAGGGACGGCTTCTGGCTGAGCGGGATTTCCTTGCGCCTGGTTTCTTAGCCTGTCATCAAGCACCCGAAGGTTAGTTTCTGTGAGAGTGTTGTTTTTTAGGAAGTTGTCCACCTCTGCCTCCACATTAATCTTGGAGCCGTACTTGGCTTTGAACTTAGTGATGAGCAGTCCCTTCAGCTCTTCCCGCTCCTGCAACTTGAGCAGTCGTGCTCGTCTCTCCTCGCTTAGCTTGGAGGACGTGGACACGTGCGGCTTGGGAGGCACTTTGGGGTAGGACATCGTAACTGATTACTATGAAGGACTGTTTACAGCCACATACAGGGCCGTTTTCCACCCCTGTTCTCTCCCTTCTTTCCCTCACTCTCACCAGGAGAAATGCCTAAGGATGCGAAGGTATGAGCAGGAACGAAGTGCTGAGCTTTGGGAGCCTATGGAGTGTTAGCCTAGTTCTTCTTGAGCGCCTGCTTGAGCTCAGCTGACTTCCTCTTGCGGTTCACCATCACCTGGAAGCGCTCAAAGTCCGTCAGAGTAGCGCGACGCAGACGTCTGGCTCTGGCCTGGCCGTCCCTGGTCTGATTCCACTTGTTGAGAATGTCAGCCTTTTCAAAGGCCTCCGCCACAGCCTTGGCGGTCTGGTTGCGCTTGATGTCCACGAGGAACTCTGTCAGACTGAGTCTGTTGAAGGGCATTTGCTGGCGAGCTACACCCTGAGAGCTGAGACAGATCAAGGCGCGCCTGCCGTCTACTACGTCCACGATGACGCATAGCTTGCCTTGCTCTGGGCCGTAGTTCACCAGGGCAACGCGACCAATCTGTACCACTCTAGAGTTGACCTACGTGCGACGTACCATTGCGCTGCCCTATTATTATCCACTCCTTCGCACAGCACCCGTAGCAGTATCCTCCGTACATCCATAAGCAAACCCCATCATGCCAGCGTACCTAGCAAACCCACAGGTATGCAGGCAGGCTTAAAGCCAGAAAAAGAAGTAGAGGCTTCCTCGGCCCGTAGACGCAGTTACCGCATGTCCTTCAGCTACTCCAGTGTACTCTCTACCTAGGTCCGGCCTGTGGAGACCATCACTGACGAAATGGTCGTAAAGCAGCTCAAAAGTGACTTGCTGAACTTTCTTTCACTGACTAACAACTCTTGGCTCAATGAGGTCTTGGCCAGTCCTCAGAACCGCTTGCAGGTCGTTGTGGACTTCTTCTCGAAGCTGCACGAGGCTGCGCGCTCAGCCACACTCAAACTGCCTATCCCGGATACTTTGTGTCTGAGGGACAACTCCAGTCTGCACATCTACTCGGAGGCCAGCAACGACACTGTCCGTTTCCGTGAAGGTGCTGCTGCAGTCAACAGCTTCATTCAGCGTCTCGAAACCCAAGTTGTGGACTTGCCTCCCTCTGTCCTCACAGAGTCCTACCCCCGAGCTATCGTCCTTGACGAAGTCGGCGGGCATAAAGTGTGCTTGAGCATAGACGAAGTCCCGAAAAGGTGGCTAGAAGCCAGAAGTCGCTATAAGATGATCCAGCAGTTTATAGTGCCGAAATCGAAGGAAATTGTGAAATACCGGATTGTGTGGGTAAAGGACAGACAACCCCTGCTCTACATCATTACTCGCCTAGGCACGCACGCTGTTGCTACAAAGCAATCCGACAGCCGTCGATACTTGCACGACATCAACACTTTCTCCTATGCCGGGAGACTCCTGAGAAGCTCGTTCTCCCCCTTCTTCCCATACTCCTCCAACCTGCAAGAAAGCCTGTTAGAGAAGCAGTCCGCCATTCCAAGGGAAACTTCCAAGAAATCCCTCATTATCCGCACCCGTCCGAAAAGCAAGTTTTCCCTCGTGAAGGCTCAAAAGCGGATTCCGCAGCTCGAAGGCATGGCCTCGATTCTGTGCGACATCCTGCGCAGCAAAGTACTCCACTCCCAGGAGGATATCCGCTTACTAATATTCGACGTCTCCCAGGGACAAGACAGTGTGTATCGGCTAATGAACGTCAAGGGAGTGTTATGCTCGATGAAGCCGGATGGAGAGTCACTGCTGGAGTTGAGACTGGAAGAGGACAGGAGTAAAACGGCAGGTATGAGGTATAATGGGAGCCGCACAGGGTCGAAATCGAGGGAGTGGCTGGAAGTGTTTCAGAGAGAAAAGACTGTGCCTGTTCATCGTAAGCGCTGTCCTTATGTCGACCTCAAGGAAGCAAATGAGCGAAAAGTGTCCATTTATCCCTACTTGCCGAAACTTGAGATGGGGAATACCGACCCATCTCCTCTGCCCAAGAGTCGCCTGAGGCTGTACTGCACAGAACTGATAACAGAGACTGCGAGGCTGTATGACAGTATGATGACTAACTCCCGTGCGAAGATAGAGGACTTGCAGAAGCACGAGTTAGCCTTCCTTGCCTACCCTCACTTCGTGGAAAACCTTCTAGACAAGTTCCACCACCGGCTGTCCGAGTCCTCTAATTCCTTCTACTTCAAAGGCAAAGACATGAGCACAATGAAAGCAGGCCTAATCAAGGCTATCAGTGGCCAGGAGGGCTACACCTTCCGCTTCCGTCTTCGCAAGGTCCACCAGGCGCTCTCGATATCAGTGAAGGAGTTCGAGAACTACCTGGCTACGTTCTCGCAGCAGCTCAGGGAGGACGGAATTCCAGAGGTAGATATAGTGTGCGCTGTGGCCAGATTGGCGCAATACCAAGGAGACATAGTCGAGCCGGACTCTCCTGGCCCTGTGAGAAGTCTGAAGAAGCAGTGAATAGTGTCCACTTGAGACCTAGATAGTATGAAAAAGGCAGGCAAAGCTGGCGCTTCCAAGGGAAAAGCAGGGCCTGCAAAGGCCAGTGACCCTGCTAAAAAGGCTGGCACTGCCGTCAAAGCCAGCGCTCCTCCGAAGCCCAGCGACATCGAGCAGCTATTCAACCAATTCGCCAGTACCGCCCATTCAGACAGCGCCAAGACTGAAATCGACCCCACCGGACTGCAAGAGCTATGCGAGGCTATCCACATCGACCCCGCCACTGATGTAGCAGTCCTCGTGCTGGCTTGGAAGAGCAGAACTCGGACGATGGGGACCTTCACGAAGGAGGAGTTCATGCGGGGAATGCAGGAGTTGCACGTGGATTCGCTGAGTTCACTGGTAAGTCGGACGACTGACATGCGGGCAATGGTCAGAGACGCCACCAGTGTGGAGTTCAGGGACTTCTATCGGTTCGTATATGAGATATCTCGAGAGCAGGGGTTCAAAGTGCTGGATTTGGATGTCGCCCTGGCTCTCCTGGACATGCTTCTAGGCCAGGCCTTCGCTCTAACCCCGAAGTTCTGCACGTTCCTGGGCAGGAAAGAGGGACTGAGAGCGCTGAGTGTGGACCAGTGGCAAAGCTTTTTGGAGTTCTGCAAGCAACACAGCAGAGGGCTAGAGAATTACGACAGTGACGGCGCTTGTAAGTGCTAGGCAGGGCCGGTGCTCATTGATGAGTTTGTGGGCTGGCTGCAGGCCAATAACTAGGTAGGCTAGTTCCAGAGGAAACTTACCTTGCAGTAGTGTGTAGGACTGACCCTGTTCTAGTGAATTCCTCATACATTCCCTACCTCCTTCCCCAAGTCTGTTAACTCCCACATATACAAATGTGGAGCGATCCCCCATTTGAACCTAAGAAAACTTCCCAGATCCTGGACCCAATTCACGGCTTCATCGACCTAACTCCAGAGATGAAGGAAGTGATCGACACGGTCTGGTACCAGCGGTTGAGAGACATCAAGCAGATGGGGACTTCCTACCTGGTCTTCCCTAGTGCAATTCATACCCGGTTTGAACATTGCTTGGGCACTGCGCACTTGGCGAGGAAGTTTGCGAGTCACTTGCGGAAGACGCAGGCGGACTTGGAAATCACAGAGAGAGACGTGCAGAACGTTGCAATGGCAGGACTAATCCACGACCTGGGCCACGGTCCTCACTCCCACATGTTCGACCGCTTCGTGGTTCCAAAGCTGCACAGCTCGCCCTGGTCCCACGAAGACGCCTCAGTGATGCTGTTCAACCACATCGCTGACAACTCCGGTCTAGACCTAGAGCGAGAAGATGTGAGGCGGATAGAGGATATGGTGCAGGGAGTGCGAGGGGGCCCTAAGCCTTTTCTAGGGGAAATCGTGGCGAATAAGGTCAATTCGATTGATGTGGATAAGTTCGATTATCTGAACAGAGATAAGCACTTCTTGGGAGAAAAGGGCTTCAACTCCCAATATGACTACATTCGAAGATGCAGCAGAGTGATAGGGGATAGCATCTGCTTCGAACGGAAAACCGCCTACTCCCTCTACGGACTGCTGCAGGAGCGATTCGGCCTCTTCCAGCGAGTGTACACCCATAGAGTTTCCCACGCTTTGGACCTGATGCACGCAGATGCACTGCTCCTGGCCAACAACCACTACCACTTCGAAACAGTCATCCACGACCCTGAGGCGTACACAGGTCTCACAGACTTCATTTTCAGCGAAATCCAGCACTCCTCCTTACCTGAACTCCGCAGTTCCCAAGATATACTGAAGCGGGTGAAGTTCCGCAGACTGTACAAGTTGGCAGGGGAAGTGCATGTGCCGGAAGGGAGTGTAGAGCACTGGAACCATCTTTCCGCTAGTGAAATCATCACATCGCGGACTACGTCTTTGCGGGCTGAAGATGTGGAAGTGTGCACTATCAATCTTTCCTGGGCGAAGGACAGCATATCAAGGGATTTACTGTTCTACAGGGCGGGAGTGGATGAGAAGGTGGAAGTGCCGCTGGAAAGCATTAGTGCGGTGATGCCCCAGCACACTTCTGACTGCATTGTCAGAGTCTTCGTCAAAGACGCAGCGAAGCTAGAAGAGACGCAAGCCGCCTTCAAAGCCTTCCTGCAGCGAGACGCTCCCAACTGCATCGACACCTTCCCTAGTTAGGCGTGTATAGAATGGTAGGCGCTATTTAGGCAGCTGCGTTCGACTGCAGACATGAAGGAATGGTGCATGACGCGCAGTTCGATTTCTATGGGAACCGACTAGCGACCTGTGGAGCTGATGGACTTATCAATATATTCGCAGTGGCAGAGGCGGAGCCGCCGAGTTTTGTCCATTCCTTCGCTGCGTACTTCCTAGCTAGACACAACGGTCCAGTGATGAAGCTCAGCTGGGCTCATCCGAAGTACGGGTCGCTGCTCGCCTGCGGCGGCTACTACCGGAAGGTGCAGATTTGGAAGGAAGTGACAGCAGCTTCATGGGTGATGGTGCATGAGTACAGTGGACATGAGGCCTCTGTCAATACAGTGGAATGGGCCCCTTCTGAGTTCGGCCTTATGCTCGCTGCTGGGTCATCTGACGGCTGTGTATCACTAGTCACCAAAATCACTGAGGAGCGATGGGAAACGCAGAAATTCCTGGCGCATGAAGGGGGGGTTACTGCCCTTTCCTGGGCCTCAGCTAGCTCCACCCGTATGCCTGAAAGTCCCAGCAGCCCTTTGAAGCAATTCGTCACAGGCGGAGGGGACCAGTGGGTGAAGCTGTGGACTCTGACGGAGGGGACTTTCAAGGCTGAAAACTTGCACCATCACACCAAGTGGGTGAGGGATGTGGCTTGGGCGCCCTCTCTAGGCTTCTCTCGACAAAACGTGGCGAGCTGCAGTGAAGACGGCAATGTGTCTGTGCACACCTTGGAACGCGAACAGTGGAGACACAAGGAAGTGGTGCATCTCCAACTGCCAGCCTGGCGCGTGTCCTGGTCAGTCGCAGGCAACATCCTGGCAGTGTCTGCAGGGGACAACCAAGCGAGACTCTACCGAGAGAGTCCAGAGGGCAGCTGGGACCTCGTCTCCCGGGTGGGGGAGCGAGGGGCTGTGACCGAGGACCAGCGCACTCCAGAGGCAGTAGCTAATTCTCTTACCTACTTATTTGCACCCACAAGTCCTCCACAGTTTTCTGCCCCGCCGCCACCTTGATGACCTCTGCCACCACATCCAAGTCTCCGTCCTTCAGCACCAACAAGTCGTATCGAGGCAAGTAGCCTTCTAAAGGCACCTTGGCCAGGTCGTTGGCGTACCCAATGCAGAGAGATGTGGAGCAGTTGGCACTTTGCAGGACGTTGGTATCAGAGGGCATGTCTCCGAGAACCAGTAAATTAGGACGTAAAGGATGGCTTTTAAGTACTTGCGATTTCTTCAAAGAGTGAATAAGCGGCTCGGAAAATCCGTTCAATTTCCCTACTTGGTCAAACAGCAGAAAGTTGGAAATTATGTGAGAATCGTCGAATCCGCACGCAGCCGTCAAAAGCAAAGTTATGAAGTTGCCCAGACCCGCAGAAATGACCTTCACAGGGACCTGCAAAGCCCTGCACAGTCTCATCAGTTCGTCAACTCCATGTCTCAGCTGGATATTCGCCCTTTGGATCATTTCCGGAAGCATGGATTTCTGTATGTCCAGAGTTAGGTACCGCTCATAGGTCTGAGTCCACCAAGCGTCCATATGTATGCACTTCTCTTCGAAAGGCATATTTGCGTCTCTCTCAATTGGTTGGTATCTGTGGTAAAGTCGCATCATTTCTTCCTGGAATTCAGGTGTGAATAGGCCAGAAAGCTCGAGGATTTTGAAAGTAGTGTGCGCCAATTGCTCCCCAGCCCAGTACTTGCTGAGCGTTTGGTCGAAGTCGCTGACGACGCAGAGTTGGTCGATCCCTGCACTGGCGAAGAGCTGCAGCTTTGCTTTGAGTTCATCTGGACGTGGGATAAGGAACTAAATAGGAGTACTTCTGTGTCTGGGTTGTGAGAGGCCACCAAAGCGGTCACTGCAGAGCCGCTCTTAGGCCGCATATTTGTCCCAATTGCATCAAACCCTCTATACCTATCACTGTCTTTATCTAGGTCGGAGACCAGGCCTTGCAGGTGCTCTTCTGACGCAAGTCCCCAGGTAGTTAAACACGCAGTCTATCGCACTGTTTGAAGTCTGCTCATGAACCATAGTCCCGGCCGAGCGATTCTCGCAGCCGTCCTTTGCTCTGGCCTTGTCAGCTACAGGCTGGTTCAGTGGCTTGAGCGATTTCACCCAATTGACAGCTTTCGACTTGAGGAATTCCGCTGCGGGGCGAGGGAGGTCACTTACAGTTTTATGCACAGAGTCGGTAAGCGCGATTCCAACCACTCTTTTGGAGACATCCACGAAGCTGGACTTTAACAACTGCAAAGTGCACTTACCGCCCCAGGAGTGAGCGACGAGGTATACACTTCCAGCCTTGCAGAGAGGCATGCAGGCTCTCCACGTGGCCTCCGCGTTACTTTCATTGGTAGCAAGGGTGGAGGTGCGAGCGTTACAGTTCATTACGAGGACGGAATAGCCTTCTGCCTGGGCTCTGGTTACATAGCCAAGCATCGACCCTGCGTTTAGACCTTCATTCACGCATATCCTGCGAGACCACTGGCCGAGTCCGACTTTGCCCTTCCCAGGCACCAGCACCATTGCTTTGTTTGAGTTGCTGGTCCAGTCTTGAGACTGCAACACGCAATACTGCGGGTTATTCGCAGGCAGCCACACTTCCACCAGTCCTGCTATTTCCTTCAGTAGACAAAACACAAAGGCATTCACATAGGTCCCCAGTGCTTCGTAGTGCTGTTCGCCCTCAAATGTAAAGCCAGCTCCGCTGTCTGACTCCAGACTCAGGGAGGGCCCGAAACGGTAGTGGAATACAGCCTGGAGGAGTTCATTGACTGATTCAGACCTCATCCCGGAGTCCGGAGTGATTTGCATCGCTTGATACGGACTGGTTTCTTCCCTTTCAGGGTGTGAGGGTCTTTTCAATCCTCTGCCTTTCATAATTTATAGCCTGCGGGTCGGTCAGAGTCCATTAGAATATGAGCTTCAGACCTAGGAACCCTCCGCCTGCTGGAGTCAACCCTCAGTACTCGTCCTTCAGCTACCCAGGAGGCGGCTTCACGCCCCCTCCACAGGTCGAAGCTCAGCGCAAAGAGGTGCGTCAGCCTGGGATGCCAGGAGGCAGCTGGGGCGAGGTTTCTTCAGCTGACTCTGTGCAGCTCTATGCTGGGTCTCATAGACCTGCCCTGGTTCCTTCTCGAGTGGCGGACCCCAGTCCTGCCATACAGCCTGCCAAGCGAGTCATGGAACAGCCGCGGCCGTATCTGATGGTAGCGGCTGAGGCGGGCGCTTATGAAAGAGCACTAATTGAGGACTTGACGCAGCCTGGAGGAGCTCGACCACGGCCTCCTGACAAGGACTTACTGGAGTTCTCCGGCAAATGCAAGTTTCTCGACACAGAAGTAGTGAGTCGACTGCTGTTCGAGCGGCTGAGCGACCCCACCAGAGGCCTGGTAGGCGCTAAGCAGAAAGTACTGTTCTTGTTGGAGCGTCTGGCCAGTGACTACCCAACTTACCAAGCCATCATTAGGACGAACTGGGGACTGGTGCAGCAGGTCCAGGACCAAAGTCCCGCCTATGCCCGGCTCGTTCACAGCATTCAGCAGGTACTTTCCCCTGCTAGCGCCCCTTCTGCCTATGAGCCGCTTGTTGCAGACACACCCTGCCCTGCTCCTCAAGGCCGCGGGCTTTTCGGAGCACTCACAGTCAAGGGAGACTCGCTACCCGCCAGCGGGTTCCCAGGGACTAGCAGCGACTCCAGCAAGAAGAGTCCAGTCTTCCAGGACATCCTTTCTCTATAAGGCTAGCTTTGACCTGTGCGGTCATAATTGATGGCCGAGGACCAGGTCAACCCAGAGGGAGCGCCGCTACAGGATGACGACAAGAAGAAGGTAGTGGAGGAAGTGAAGTTTGAGGGAAAGGTGCAGAGAGAACGCCGTTGCACGGATATGTACTGCGCCCTGGTCTTTCTGTTCTTCTTCCTCTGCCTCTGGTGCATTAGCGGTTGGTCGTATCAGGAGGGCTGGCCGGGCCGCTTGCTGCGAGGGTGGGATGTGTACGGAAATGTGTGTGGGTATCAGGACTTCGTGTCGAGGGAGTACACCTACTTCGCTACTCCTTTGGAAGATATTGACGTTCAATTTTGCCTAACCGGCTGTCCCGCCTCCGAAACCACAGAGTCAATCTGTCCCTACGGCACTGACGGCTTCCCCATCGACTCCACAGGCTGCTACGACTCCTACCCTTCCAAGCCCTTCTTCAACAAGTACTGTCTGCCCTCCGACTACCACCAGCGGAAGGAAGTGCTGATTTACCTCTACTCCCAAGACAAGGTTATGAGCAGAGTCGTGGGAGACCTGTCCCGAGCCTGGGACATACTCGCCGTAATGCTAACTATCACCGGAGTCGCAGTCCTGGTGTATGTTCTGGTACTGAAGATACCTGGAAAGGCGCATATGATTGCCAACCTTGTCTTCTATGCTATCAACCTGCCGTTCCTTCTCTTCCTGTTCGCTGTGATGACCTTCCTGCTGTATGAGGAAAAGTCGCGAGTGAAGGGGAAACTTTGCAACGATTTCGGGCCGGTGCACATGCAGGAGTGCGCAGAGGGCGACACAGCCGACGGCTACGAGTACCTCGCCTGGACTTCCGCCTCTATCTTCTTCGTGATCCTCTGCAGTCTGCCCTACCTAATCATCAAGAAACTGGGTCCCGGGCTCAAGACCCTCGGCGCCACCGCAGGAATCTACGCAAACGACTTCGGAGTCCTCCTCTGCTTCCTCATTCTAGTGGTCGTGGGCGTCGGCTTCTACGCCTACTTCATAACACTGATAATCTATACAGTGGCTACAGGGGAACACGTCACTCATGATGATGTGCCAGTGCTGCCGCAGGGAGAGGCGGAAGTCTGGGATTTCTATACAGCGCCTAGAGTCTTGATTTTCTTCGATGTGTTCATGATTTTGTGGCACTTTTCCTTCTTTGCACATATACTGGAGTTCGTGGCAGCGAGTGCAGGTGGGTACTGGATGCTGGAAAGTGGTCAGGAGCGAGTGTTTCCGCTGTTTCGAGCGGTTTGGCGGGCTTTGAGGTACCACATTGGGTCGATATTCCTGGCTTCGATCATAGTTCCTTGCTGGCGCTTCCCCAGAGACTCAATTTTTGGCAAGTCGCTGAACTATTCCGAGGCCTTGGCCTATCAAGCCTGCACCGGAGAGTCCTTTTTCGTCTCCGCCAAACACAGTACTGAGCTAATCAAGGAGTTTGACGATTCCAAGCAGCCGCGGGACAAGCTGAACAGTGGGAATTCCATCATTTGGGTGTACCAAATCACCATCATGCTGATAGCGCCAGTACTGACGGCGCACTGGATCCTGCATAAGAACTTCAGTTTCCAAGAAATGAGCACGAAGGAAATCAGCTCCGTGATTGCGATGGACATTTACGCGTTGTTCTTCTCGTGGTACTTCTCCATGCTCTTCGGCTGCATGTTCAAAGGCCTCATGCACGGCGGCATCATCGCTTCCCTGCTGGACGAAAAGCACCACAGCGACCAAAACCGCCAAACTCCTCCAGAGTTCCTAGCCTTCATGGACGAAAAGCCAGAATACCACCGCCCTCCAAACGACGACGAGGAAAACCAGCCTAGAGAGGCATGGGGCGCTTCTTCGTCTCCAGACTCTGATGCTCGCAGACCTGCGCCTGAAGTACCGCAGCCCTTCCTAGTCCCGCAGAGAGACTCCTCTTCCGACATGCACATTTTGGTGCCGGAGGACGAGATTGTGGACCGGCCTGTGCATGTGCCGGGGGCGGACAGACCGCCGCTGGTGGGTGGAGATGTGGCGTCGGTGGGGTTCACTTCAGACCGTTAAGCCTAACTATAGGACGGTCCACTAGGCTCTTACTGGATGCCATTTCTGATTTTCTCGTAGGAATGCCTGGGAAATGCACAGGGAATCACCAGTTTGGACTGGAGTGTTTATCTGGTGCAAATGTCTTAACTGATATTCACTGATAGACCTGGGAGTCGGCTTCAGAGTGGTCCGTTGTCCCCATGTCATCAGCGAAGTATGTAATTTTGATATTGTAGCTACTATTCTCCTTACTTTTTAGCTCATATTCTTCGACTCCCACATGCAACTTTTCTTACTTCAACTGCTGCAGTAGATAGGCACTCAGGCCGGGGCCAAAATGGCATTTCTGTAGCCTCAAAGACGCCAGTGAAAACAAAGTTGTGCGAAGGAAAGGACAATTGGCGGCAATTTGATAGAATAGAGGTGGGAGAGGGAATCCTAGTAGTGGCCAGACTTGCTGTGGCCACCTGAGTCAATCTCACGTCTAAAAGTTCCAGTCCAAGTCCACGTCATAGTAATGGCCAACCTACGTTGTATTAAATCAGCATGCAGGCAAGTAATCGCAAGAACGAAAGGAAGAAGAAGCGCTCAATGGCTCTAAACCTCCTGCGCAAGAGCATGTCCCTCAGTTCCAAGCACGAAGTAGACGTCCTTGTGGTGCTTTTCGACCGGGCTTCTGGTGCCTTCCAAGAGTTCTGTTCCACAGACTTGGCGATGTTCATGGAAAAGATGACTGCAGCGAGGAACAGCCCGGGGGACTACACTACTTATAAGCTGGAGGACTTCCCGGAGCTGCTGGAGGACTGTCAGGAAGTGTCGCCGGCGCCTAGTAAGCATTCGCGCATGCACAGTCCTGCCCTGTCAGAGGCTTCTTCAGTGGCCTTCCGACCCCCTGCAGACATCAAAAACGCGCCCAGAGAGCGTCCAAGGAAGCCTCCCACTGCCAAGCCTTTCGGCAAGGACAAGGAAGTGGCGGGGTTTCTAGCCCTGCTCAAGCCTCCTCCCCAGAAGCCCACTGCACTCACCGCCCCTTCCATCAGCACCGAAGACACGGCCGAGTACGTGGCTTCTCCCAACAAGGAAGCACTGCTGCAAGAGAAGGTGCGAGAGGAGAGGCTGCTGGAGGACGAGGAGTTGAGCTACTCGCCCAGCGACTTCCTGTTGGACCCGTAGTGGGTCTCTTTCCAGTCTTAATTTTCCTGCTGCGCCTTTCAGAAGTCTGTCTTCTTAGCAATGTTGGAAAGCACTGGGAAAAGGCTTCTTGCTGTATACTGCAGAGGTCTTGTGAGCTGGCTTCTTAAATGAACGGAATTTGAATTTCACTATTGGGACACAGAGGGCTTTTGCTGAGGCGATAGCCAGCTCCATTCTGCAGTAGTGACTTATCCGCAGCCCACTAGTGAAGCTGCACTACAGCTACTTAGAAGCCCAGCACTGCCCTTATCGGCACCTATCTTAGCTCTGTACGGCCTCTTCCTGCCCCAACTTGTCCTTGTAGCACTGAATGTTATGCAGCAAGTTGGTCATTTGCTGGTCCACATAGGGCTGCAAGCCTTGACTCACGCACTCCCACAGCGGCTTCACAATGAAAGTCGTGAAGCTGACCTCATTCTTCAGGTAACTTATCGTGTCTTCCAGGTCCTTCATATAGGCAGTCACAGGCAGTCCTAGCACTGCTTCTTCCTTCGCTTGACTGATGAATTCCTGTCTGACCAGTAGCGACCACCGCAGACAGATGTCAAAGGTCTTCGCTGCATGTGCCAAGTCACTAGTATGCACCAGCAACTCGATGAGCGCCACTTTGTCAGTCTCTTGCGAGCCTAGCGGAGAGGAAAGCAGGTCCTGAAAGCGGTCATTCATGCGAGCGATTATGGAGAAGTGCTTGCTCATGTCGGTGGCGAGGATCCCCGCTATGATGACTTTGCGGACTGCCAGGTACATGTCTCTCGGCAGCGCTTTGAATATGTTGCAGTTTTCTTGCTGCAATGTGAAGAAAGCGATGGCTGCATGGTGCTGCTCCAATACTGAAGTGTCATGGTACAAAAGGGCTAAATTCGACCCTTTGCTGACCTCGAAAGAGTTCGTCCTCCCTGTATGGTCCACATCATGACACAAAGCGGCTATCAGCGTGGCCAATATATCCTCCGCCTTATAGAGAGTATGTGCCTTGGTGGATGTAAGCAGGTAGTAAGTACTGTGCATCACATTGAACCCATGGTAGAAGTTATGAAACGGGTTCCCACGCTGGTCGTACAAACGCTTCGTTTCTGTCAAAAAGTTGTTCAGAGTGCCGGGCTGTATGCGGAACTTCCCTAGCAAGTTGCAGTCTTGCAGCATTGAAGCTACATGAGGGAACAAGTCGCCTAAGTCCCACACGTTCAAACTCCACGTTCTTAGCTCGGTTAGGTTCAGAGGGACTTCGATGTCGTGCATAGGCAGGGGAGAGGCGGGCGGTTCGAAGCGCATGTCAGGGACCAAATCTGCCTCTTTGCCTAAATATTCCTTGTTAATGAAGCTTTTTAGGTCGTCGCTCAGCTGCAGTCCGACTTCGTCAAATATGACATGCGCTCTTTCCAAGTTCCCAGACCGAAGGATCGATATGACCTTCGTGAGTGCTTCATTTGCACTTTCAGGACTAGTGGATTGGTAGTTCTCCCGCAGCGACAGGAGCGAAGACAGGCAAGTGTGCAGGCCGGTCTGTGCCTGCACAGCAGTGGTCGCCTTCATTTCCCTCAGTTTCGACTTCATCTTATCCATATCTTTCTTCATCCTGACAATATGCGTCACGTCCTCAATGATGAAAATCAGGCCTGCGGACTCCTGCGTAGTGAAGTCCTGCATAGCGCTGATTGAATAATGGACATGCAGGACTTGGTCGATAGGGTTGGCAGCGGAGGCTTTGATGCTGGCAGACCTGCGCTGACGGGAAGGGTAAAGCTTTTGAAACTGCCTGGCTACTTTGGTATGCGGGGCGTCGATTACTGATTGGAGATCTCTGATGACATCTGGATTATCCCGCAGCCAAAATGAGAAATGGCGAGTTCTTCCCGCTTCCTCAGGAACACCAAACAGCGCTTCGAATTTCTGATTGCAGTATTCCAACTTCCCTTCTTTGTTGATCCCCAGAATATAGCTTCCAATGCTAGTCAGCAAATGCAGCAGTCGCGTGCATTCCACCACCACCGACTTAAATCTGTCGAAGATCTGCAAAGCGCTGGAAATGACGTCACTGAACATATCCAGAATCGTCAAGTCGTCTTCGTTGAATGCTCCTTGTCGCTTGTTGATCATTTGAAGCGCTGCTATGACTCTGTGACTGGAGTCGAAAACAGGCACACAGAGCATGTTATTGGTCTTATACCCAGTCCGTTTGTCGACTTCTTGGTTAAAACGGGTGTCGCTATACGCGTCTTGGATGTTGACAGTTTGGCAGTTCTTGGCTACGTAGCCCACGATTCCGACTCCCACAGGGACTGAGTACCCGACAGGGATTTCCTGCTCTGCGCCTTGAGCCAGAACCACCATGTTCTCCCCGTCACGTATGAACATGGTGGCTCGGTCGCAGTTCAGCAGCACTTGGGAGGCTTTGCGAATGATGCTCATTAGTGGATATGCATTCACACTGGATGCAGTTTGCCGTATCATTCGCTGCAGTTCTGTGCACTCTGCATGGTCATCTTTCAGCCACTTTGATATCGGTTCACCCAAATATCCAGCGTAATTCAGTGCAATTACTTCGTCTTCCTTCGTGAAGCTGCAGTAGTTGGACAAAGTCGCATCTCGCTTATTGCTTAAGTCGATTCCGCCTACTATTTCAGGTCCATACCGAATGGGAATAATGAGGGAATTTACCTTCCCATTGAGGTTTTCGAGCAAGACTTTGGGCTGTCCGGTGCGAATTGCGTTTTTCTTTTCCTCTAATTCCGGTCCAGACTGCAGCAACAACAGACCTGCAGCCTTTGTAAAGGCCGAGAAATGGCCTTCGCGGTGTCTAACGAAGATTTGCACCTCTTCAACATTCATAGAAGTCGAAATCACCTCAATTAAGGCCCGCATTACTTGGGTGAAGTCAGAACTACCTGTGAGTTTGTGCACGATTTCCTTCACACTACTGATATTCTGCTGGCAAATTGCGGAAACAGACAGAATCTGCTTGCACCAGGCTAGTAGCATTTGCTGGCGTAGGCCCAGTCTCAAGACATCGTTCCACTTCCTTAGGGTGTCGTCTACGTCCAGTATAGCCTTGGAGGGGATGAGACTGAGGAACTCGGCTACTGCTACGTCTTCATTGGTGAAACAGATAGGGGAGTTCACGAAGACCATGACGCCAATTACGTCGTCGTAGAGGTAAAAGATGGGAACAGCTAAATAGGTCTCAATAGGCGTAGTGCTGCCCAGTGAGTCCAAATGCTCGCTGAAGGCAGGATTCGCCCTTGCAGACGCATTGATAACCACAGGGGCGCGAGTGACTATTACCTGCTTCGTCAGTCCCGCAGCCTTATTCAGCACCAAGCTTTCCATGTCCTTCAAGTACTGATGCGTCTCATTGAATATGAATATCTTCGCAATTTGACACTGGATGAGGTTGGGCAAGGCATGCACCAGTCCTTCCATCGTCATACTCCCCCTGCTTTCCACCTGCAGCAGCCACTCCTTCAATGCGACGAACCTAGGCACTGACAAGCCTGCAATTTGGCACAGACACTTCAGTAGTCTGGAGTGAGAGTCCTCAGTGACTGCCGAGGAGACCTCAGAACTGTTGTCTCGGATGGTCTTGACTTCATTGTAGTATAGCATGTCTTCGATGGACATACCCTTTTGCAAGGCGGGACTTGCATGCAGAGTCAGGTTGCGCTTGCGGACTTTGGGAGTGGGCTCTCGCACTTGGTCTCCGGAGTGTTCCTCTAGGTTGTACTTGGAAAAGAAGAGGAATTCAAGGGTGGTGGCCACTAGTTGCCCCAGTCGTTGCACTAACAGAGTCTCTTCCGTGCTGAATCGGTCTTCTTTTCGGGTCAATATCAACACTGCAAGGACTTGAGTCTTCAGCACTTCCCCATTAATCGGCACTACTAAGGCCGTCTGTCCTATCAAGCTTTGTGTTTCTGCGATTTCATCCAACTCCTGTATCCCACACGGGAACTTATGGTTCAGCACCGAGTTCTTCAAAGTGGCATATCCGATGAGACTATACGGCGCTATGGGAATGCTCAAAGGCTGGCAGTTGTAGGAAACCCAGGTCCATAGGGAACTGGTGAGTGCGTCTTTGATATACAAATTGCAGCTATCCACTTTTACTAGGTCTCGAATGTTGTTCCTGGCTTCCTTCAAGTACCCCACGAAGTCGAATTGGAAGCTTTCTGGTCGCATGGAAAATTGGCGGATTGCCTGCATTGCAGCTCTTCCAATACGTTTAAAAGGCCTAGAGGCCTCTTTGTCCTTCCGGCCTGATACAGGCAAGCGGGAGTATATTTGCCCTGGGCTGATTTTGCCTATATAATCTACCAGTAATTTCCCCACATGCTCATCTCGAAAGGTGAACTCATTGGAAGTCCTATAGAACTCAAGCACGCCTGTCAACTGGCCTCCTTCCCTTATAGCCAGAGATATGCTGCTTGTAAATTGCTTTTCCCAGTACACAAACACTGTGGAACTGAAGTGCTTCTCTCGGCTGTAGTCTCGGACCACTAGGATGTCTTCGCTTTCTGCGGTGAGGTACTCGGATGTGCGGGTACACAGGGCCTTCACTTCATCACTGTGCCCGCAAACGAGGTTGATTCCGTGAGAAATCCAAGGCACCAGCACTCCTTCCTTTGAGACCAGGTGGAAAATCGCCCCTTCGCTGGACATCAGTTCCGTCATGAGGTCGAGGTACTCCACTGTGAGGACTTTCGAAGCCTCCAACAAGTGCTTCACAGCCTCCAACAAGCTCTGCTTCCGCACTAGCTGCAGACTGATCGTCCCCAAGTGTTGCTTCTCATTCGCAAACAAGTCCATCTTCGCTGCCTTCTTCGCAAGCGCCAGCTGCTTATCCCTAAGTGCCATAATGCCCTTTATCAGTTCCGCAATGGACTCCACCATTTCCAAGTCTTCCTCTGTGAAGAAGGACAAACTGCCGTGCTCGTCCACCTTGTCAAAGAGGTGAACCACTGCGAACACCTTCCCCTCGGGTGTGAGCACCGGCACACAGGCGAGGGACTGCGGGTCCTCCGCCTCGAAGAAGCGCAGGTCGAAAGAACTGAGTTTGTGTTTGAAAGTGGAATAGAGGGCGGAAGTTTGAGCGTTGTTGATGGCCTTCGCCTTCTTTTCGCAGGCTACCAGCCCTGGCAGACTTTCCTCACTCACCGGCAAAACTGTCAATTTCTGCCTTATGTCCTTTTGCTTCCCGCTCACAGTAGTCATGACTCTCATATACTCCCCTTCCACCATCAGCATTTCCGCCCAGTTCGCCCCCGTCACCTGCTTCGCGAGACTGATGACCGTGGAAGTGAGGTGCTGGGCTGTGAAGTCCTCCGTCAGCATCAAGCGAGACATCTTCTTGGCTATGAGAGTCACAGGGTTGTGCAGGGACTTGCAGGGAGGGCTGCGGGTGGCGGACTTGGAGAGGGCATCGAAGGGCTGGAACTTGTCGCTGCCTCGCCGCATGGACGAACCTATTGAGGATCTCATATATTAGACGAAGGAAAGACAGGGAGGGAGATCGAAGCTAGAAGACAGAGGGATGGACGAGGTAGCACTGAAGCAAGTGACTTATTCACATACAAACCCAGTTCCAGACATTCTTACCTGAACTCAGCAGTGCAAACCTCTCCAGGCAGACCAGAGCTGTGTCCCATTTGTCCAGTAGCCGAGCACTGGGAACAGTCAGTGCACAGACCTGCCCTTTCCGGCAGTTACCAATTCAGGAGACTTAAGGCCTCCACACTAGTCTAAAGCACTGCTATTTACTTCGATATGAGTGTCTTCACCACAGTGCCTACTTCCGCAAATATATCCATCAGCTGCAGCCTCACCTCCTCGTCTCTGCTGCGCACTAGCTCGGTCAGCAGACTGTACAACTCTAGGAGGTGGCCTTTCTTTATAGTGCCTTCAGCTTCGGGCTGGTCTAAGGTCTTTAGACACCGCAGGACTTCGATTAACTCGTCGACGCGGTGGTTTGGCAGGTCGTCACTAGCTGCTTTGTCGTCAGCTAGGTACTGCTTGATTATTTCCTTACAGCGAGATACGAGCACCGGAGTGGCTCTCTTAGCGATTTTGATTGCCAGCGGCTCATCCGAAATCGAGGCTTTTTCCTGCTCTTCCGGAGTGGAAGGCCGTATTTTGGACAGGTTGAACAGAAACTGGAGACATTTGGCTGACAAAGACTGATTCACCTCACTCACTTTTCTATAGTAATTGGCACAGCCGGAGTCCAGTAGACTCAGCAAGCGCCACTGCATGTTGGCGTGCTGGCTCATAGAGGCTGGCACTAGAGTGCCTGCTATGAACTCCATACAGCGGATATCAATTTCCTCGCAAACACGCACAATATCGTCTATTTTCACACTCGATAAGGCGGATATGCACTGAGGGTCCGGGTTGAGCACGGCTTCAAAGACATGAATAGCAGAGTCCCAGCAGTCAAACTTAATAACGACTGGGAGGAGTACCAAAAGCTGCTCAGTGGCATGCACCCAGAGAGGACTGCTGCTTTTCGCGGATACAGCCAGGGACAGAAACGCCTCTTCGTTGAACCGAAGCAGCATCAAATTCCCGAATTTCTCGAGGACTAGGGGCAGGACTGAGACCAGCAGAGGAGGGTGGCGGGCTGCGAAGACTAGGATGGAGTTGAGTGAGCCGCGACACAGGGCGTCTGTGTGGGGGTCGCTGGGATCGTAGCTGGCTAGGGACAGCAGGAAGTGCAGGTACAATCGGGCGGTTTCGCTGCTTTGGGATAAGACGTCTCCAATCCAGTCCGCGAACTCAAAGATGCGCACTTCGTCAGGACACAACTTACTGCTCGGAAACATCGCCGACTCATTTTTACACCCGGCAAAGAAGAACTTCAGCACCGAAAAGAGCACCAAAAGCACCTTTTCCCCCAGCGCTTCCTGCACTTCGCTCACTTTCCCATATATCAACTTGAAGTTTTCCAAACAGACAGTCATCAGTTCCTGCGGAATCGTAGCAGTCGAGACCTGCAGTCTGTTGCACAGTGTGGAGTACAGTTCCCACGAAGTCCGCCACTTCGTGAGGAACAACTCCATCGCACAGGGCTGCGACACTAAATCTCTCGTCGCTGCCAAGACGTGAGTGACTACATTGATAGTTCCGTAGTGGATTCCTTCCTTTAGGCGAAGGACTAGTAAGTCCCAGTGCTTGCGAGGAGCGGGGTTGGACATTTCCGCTTGGTATCCGGTGTGGGATAAATAGGCCTGGAAGATTGGACCTAGGTTGAGTAGGAAGGTGGAGAAAGTGGCTTCCCACTGCTTTTCCAGGGAGTCGGTCCTTGGAAACCCGCTGGAGCCTTTGTCGAGCTTGAAATGGGGCTCTGAAGCGCCTGCGAATTTGGGAGTTTCCTTGACGAGGGGCACTGCACTGTCGCTTGGGATGGAGATCTGCAGACTTTTCTTGCCCTTCTTGGGCGCATGCTGTTCCACCTGAGTCGCTCCCCCGAACTTGGGCAACTCCAGCACCGGCACTTCCTCCTCCCTCACCGCATGCTGCAAGTACGAAGTGGAAATCTTCTGCAAAGACACCAAAATGATATCCCCCACGACCTTGATCCAAGTGTCACTAGTCAGTGCATCTGCATGTCCTGTCAGGATATCAGCGAGTACGTGTAGAGCGGAAGTGCGTAATTCCGGGTTTCCCTCCTCAGCCAGCATTTTCAAGTCTTCGAATAGCATTAGCCAGGTGTCCTGTGGGCCGTTGCTGGTTTCGAGCCACTCTGCGATCTTGCTGTACACAAGTAAGGAGTCTAGGGCGCGGGTGGGACTGTCGTCAGGGTTCGGACTGAGCAGAATCTGACTTACCAGGGTGATTAACTGCTCAATGCAGCCTGCCATGTTATCCCCCGGTGCAAACTTCTCCATAATCACATGCACACAGTGTGTCTTTACACTGTGAGATTGAGGACTTTCATGTGCTAGTAGACTGAGGACCAGTTCCCAGCCTTCCGGCTGCAGCAACTCCCCACAGTTCTCCAGTAGCTCCGATATCACTACGAAGGGACATGCCTGGCTGTCTGGAAGTGCGGACTTCACGTACTCTTCTAGGGTCTTGAGGATTGTCAACTGCCATTGGGACCACTTTTCTTGGTCGGCAGAGAGTGGGAACTCGCTCAGGTACTTGAAGGCTGCGACTACGAGGGTGGATAAGGCCTTCGTCCCTGCTGTTTTGGCTTCTATATGCTTGGAGTTGCATATCAGGTCCAGATATCCAGTGATGTTATCCCAGAAAAGCGGAATTCTATGCAAATTCACCAGTGCAACGTCGATCATTCGATACACACCAAATAGCTTTGCGTCTCTACGAGTCCTTTCAACTGCTGCCAGTCCGTCCATGTTCTCTATTGTGAGTTGGCCTAGAGCCAGGACCAAGTCCACCAGGGCTGCATCGCTGAGTCCCTTGGAGTTCTTATACATCAGAGACAGTTCTTCTATGAAGGCTTGGAACTCGGCTTGGCCCTCCCCGGCAGCGGTAATTTGGTACAAGTTCTCGATTTTGTGCAGGGTGTCGAGTACCTTCTTCCAGTTCTTGGTGTCTAGAACTGGCCCCATGGAGTGCGCCACATTGAGGAGAGTCTTCGCCGCCAGTACGCCTCTTTGGCAAAGAATGAGTTCTTGCGTGCTCACAATTCCCGCCAACGCATTGATATAAGTCTCTCGCGCAGGGGCTAAATTGAGCGCTCCCGCAAGTCCAATAAGGTACTGAAACGAATTCAGTCCCAAGTGCAGCGCCTCATCAGTCAGTGGACAGTTCAAAATCACAGTCAAGGTCGGCAGGAGCTGCTTCCAAGTCGCACTCACTAAGTCCTCGCAGGTCTTCTGCTCAGGGTTCAGCGGCTTCGTCAGGACTTTATCAGAGCGGACTTGGGCGGATTCAGCGAGTTTGTATATGGACTTGATGAGGCCGGAGAGGATCTGGACTGCGCCTTTGCCGATTTCTTCTTGGGCTTTGACGGAGCGCTTGCGGTCGAAGTGGGTCAGGGCTTGGTTGCAGACCTTGCAGACGACATATAGAAGTTGGGTGTAGATTGCGCCGTGCTCATATAGGAAAAGCCGCTTTAGAGCTGCTGAGTTCTGGCATAAGATTGGCAAATCGTCGATTATCTGCAAAACTTGGACGTCGGATACATGTCCAGAGTCGATGATTTCCAATAGTTTCGCCAGGCAAGGGAAGGCGGCGGCCGTAACTTCCGCAATTTGAACGACACAAGTGATGAACTTCCTCTGTAGTGCCAAGTCGCTCTCCCCATATAGACCCGGAAACACCCGGATACACAGACTTTCCACCTGCCGCATGTACTCCGGCAACTGTCCCAACCAGTCTCTGCAGTCTGCCACTACAGAGGCTATGAGATCCAGTCCTTCCGCACTCACACTTTTGTCAGGGTCGCCGGCCATTTCAATGACACTGGTGAGGAGTTTCCCTGCGCACTCGTAAATAGCCTGGGCTTCATGGGACAGCTTCGCGAAGCTGGCGGCTGATAGAGCCTCCGGCGGGTCTCTCGCCTGAGCCGCCCAGCCTGCCAGTTTATCAAACGTGAGTCGTATCAAATGCTTCATACAAGCCGAGGCTGTGTTTCTGACCATCACAGCCTTGCCTCTGCGGAGAGTGAGTGCCAGTGCAGTGACTTTGGATACCAGCATATCTGTGAGGATCACAGACTGAGGGTTCAGCAGCAGCATTAGCACTTGCAGGATTTTCACTTGTACGATTTCGTCTCCGACTTCTGCTAAGTTGTGCAGGACTTGCAGCAGCACTTCGCAGTTCACGGAATCCACGAGGTCGTGGGCCACCAGGCGGTTCACGAAGGCCAGGGCAAGGTGGGCGAGCTTGGGAGTGGGTGGGGTGGGCACTCGCTGCAGAGGCAACATCAGGGCAGAGACGGAGAGGGAGGACTGGTGTAGACTCGTCAGAGCCTGCTCTGCGGCTGCTGCCAGAGTGGGCAGCTTGCGTCTGGCCTCTGCTACGATGGCTTTCAAGTCGCCTTCCAGCTGCTGTTCCAAACTCATTTGCTTTATATTCAACAGTGTGGTCCTAACAGCTCGGCCCCGAAGATCGCGGCATAATGGAACTAGTGCCGTCGAAGCCAACAAGGAAGTTCCTGGGCCTCAGACTCACCCCGGCCTCAGGATGCTTCGGCAGTTGTCTGCCACTGCAGAGCGGCGTAATCATCATCGCTGTGATCGACATCATCGCTGGCTTCACCTTTGAGTTCGTCAAACTAGGCTTCCGCTTCCTCGAAGTCTACCTCTCAGAGGGCACGTTTATAGTGCCTGTGGACATTTCCGCCTGTGCGCCGCTCTTTGCGATTGTGGGCATTTTCGGTGTCAAAAACCTGGAGCCGGAGAAACTGCAGTTCTACTGCGTGTTCAAGCAAATTGAGTTCGTGGTGCGGTCTGTGAACCTCTTGGTGCTGGCGCTCGGCATGCCTGGCTGGTTCCTGGTGCTGATGCTGCTATACAGCTTCTATGTGGGTTACTGCGCTTTTGTGATCTGGAGCACATATGAGCTGGTGCGGAGTGAAGAAGGCATGCTAGTGAAGCACGGCCAAACCCCCAGTCAAGGCTCCAGTCTCCCTTACTAGTTCCTAGGCTTCCCTATTAGTCGTTTAGGCGTTGGTTATAATATATGCTGGCGGCAGTGTTCCGTAGAGTGCTGCTCAGTTACGCCTCTCACTTCTTCACAAATGTCGAGGTGGAGAACCTTTCTCTGTGGTCAGGGACAGTGGCAATTGAGAACATTGACCTGAACGCCAAGGAAGTGACGGCTGTCCTGGGCCTCGCAGGAGTGCAAGTGACCAGTGGGTCTCTCGGCAGACTGGAACTGCAGGTGCCGTGGTCCTCCCTCACCTCAGCTTCCTTGGAAGTCACTCTCAAGGAAGTCGTTTTGGAGCTGGAATTGGGACGATATCAGCCACAGGCACAGGCAGTTCCGCCTGCTGAAGAGGCCGAAGAGTCGCTAATGAGGAAAATACTGGCCAATATTAAGGTCAAAGTGGAGAATTTGGCAGTGGTTTTGCGCTTCAAGGGCTCGGCTCAGTACTGTCTGAAAGCCATCATCTCCAACTTCACCTTCGGGACCACTGACAGAGACTGGGACTACCAATTCGTAAACCCCTTTTCCCTGATAGAGGGAGGCACCGCCTATCGACATCACCGTTTACTACGAGTCCAAGACCTAGAACTGAGGGTCATAGCCGGGGGAAAGGACGACTACCTGTCCAACACAGTCCTCGGCCATCGCTTCGAAAGCAGCCAATGCAAGAACTGCGCCCTTTGCTACGCCTTCAAGTCCTCGTCCTTCTACACCCTGGCCTCCTTGAAGCCCTGCGCCCTGGACTTCTACTGGTACGTTTCCTCCGAAAAGACTCAACTGCTGAAGCCTAGTCTGCTGGCCTACCTGACTTCCACAGAAACCAGTTCCATGGAACTACGCTTCACCACGCCTCTTCAGACCCGCCTTTGTCTAGTGGAGGAAGCCAGGGTGGCCAAAGACCTTTCCCAGCTCCTCAGCAGCCTCTGTCCCGCTGTGGTCCCGAAACCACTGGAAACCTTGGTGCAGGAGCAACTCAAAGAGGACCAGTCCTGGCTCGCCTGGAGCAACCTGTTCTTCCCAATCACCTTCTCAGCCTCGAAGCAAATGAGCAAGTCTGTGCGGCTTACAGACGGACTGCTGGCTGTAGTCGTCCCACAGCTTCAATGCCAGTTAAAGCTGTTTAATCCCGCTTCTTTGGAACTCGGGAAAGTCAAGGTCTTCACCACGGAACTGTCCTACAAGCTTTCTTCCCATAGGACTGAAACCACAGACCCGGACTACCTCCCTTCCCAGGACAGAGACGAGACGGAAGGCAGCTGCCACGAGCTGCTTTTATACGTCTATTTGAAGGAAAACTACTCACTTGTGAGAATCGCCTGTCTGCGCTTCGGCCTACAAGACTCAGACGTGGCGTTCGCAGGGTCAGATGCAGATGTGCAGGTGGCAATGCAAGGCAGAGTATCGAAGACCATTCAGACCAAAGCGCTGGAAGGGAAAATTGTCTGTGGGACCGAAGTCACGATTCAGACTAATATGGAGAGGATGACTTTGGACTTTAAGCCCGAGGAAATGATTGCGTTTGCTGAGGCTATGACTGAGTTGAATCTCCTATATGCTCGCATTGTGCAAGCGGAAAGTACCCCGTTTCCTGGATTTGAGAGTTTGCAGTTCAAACGTCAGTCCTCGAAAACGTCGGAGGAACAGCTTCAACAGGCGGAAGAGACCATCAATCAGCTCAAATCCGCACTCCTTGCAGCCCACTCCCAACTCACTTCCACTCTAAGTGAGGTCTCTCGTCTCCGCGCAGCCCTGAGCAGCACAGTCGGCGGCTCCCTCCCCGCTTTAGCCGGCCTGCTAAGCATCGACCAATCCAGCATCAAAGCCGTGTGCTTGGAAGCCCTGTACAACACCTACCCTGTCAAGGCAGTGCTCACAGCCACTGAACTCATAGTCCTGTCGCAGGAAGGCAGACAGATGCACAAGGTCAGAGTCAAAGCGATGGTGAGGCTGGAGGAGCAGGGGGAGGAGGAGTTGCAGGTGCATACGCAGGACCAGGCGCTCAGACTCATGCTCAGGAACAGAAGCGACTTTGTGAGAGGAATTCAGTCCGTCTTCGGCAATTAAGTCGATTAGTTGGTAGCTAAACCACTTAAATGCTCTATTGCCTGTGTGGCCCAAGGCCTGATAATATATGGCTGACGGCTCCTGTGAGAGCGATTTGCCTCCCAAAGAGCTCTATGTGGGCAAGCAAATGGTCAACTTGATGCCAGTGCAAGGGGAGTTTTACCCTTTTCTGCCAAACCAGACAGTGCTGGAAATTCCCTCCTTGAAGTCCACGAAAGCGGCTTTGAAGCGACTACAAGACAATTCCGATCTAGGAGAGGAGTACTCCCGCATATACTTACCTGCTCTACCCAGTTCCGACCTATTACTGCGGCCTGGCTCTGCCGCCGCTTCCCCCTTCCCTATCTCAGTGAAGGCCCCCGCTCTTTCCCTGTTCCAGGGCGTGCAGTCTGGCAAGAGGTCTGCTGTCGTGGAGCAGGCAGGGAAGCGGTACCGTCTCAAGGGCTGTGGCAACCTAGAGCAAGGCTTTGTGGTGGAAAGTATGGCTTTTCCCGAGGATGGGAGGGAGCTTAGAGGCTGCTGTTTCGATCAAACCCTGGCAAGAGAGCTATTTATGAGCCATTTAATCAGTGAAACACTGCGGCCGTATGGGATAGAAGTGGGAAATCTGCCTGTTGGGTACTGGAAATACGAAAGCGACCCTAGCCAAACCGTCAAATTCGAACTGCCGCTGATAGAGAAGTACTGCGGAGTCTACGAGACTTTGGGGGAAAAGCGACTTGGCTCTCACCTACTCAGTGGTCTGAGCACAATTGCAACAAAACTCTCTAATTCCTTCGATTTGAACGGAATAAAGCAGCTTTTTCCGCCTGCACGACTAATAGACGGGCAAATTGTGCATCCGAAACGACTGCTGTCGACTTCTGGTCCTCTTGATAACGGCCCTTTCCTGCCTGAGTTCACACAGGCGGGAGTGTATGCGAAGAATGAGCTCCTCTTGGACCTGCTGACGAAGGAATGGAACTCCACTATCACCTGCCCTGACTTCCCTCTTTCCTGGCTGCCGGAAACCCACCCAGACCACCATTCTTCCCTGTCCACCGAGGCCCTGACCTCCTCCCTGTGTCTCTTAGCCTACCAAGTCGGCCGGGAAGCAGGCGAAGTCAAGCGTCGTCTCCAAGACGCAGAAATCTCCTGGGGCTATTTCATCGACCACAACCCCTTTGAACCCCACTGCAACGCCCACCAAAACAACTTTATCATCCTCAATGCAGGGCACGAGCGCATCACTGCACCTGTAGACTTCGATATGGCCTTTACTTTCAGAGGGTTTATGAATAACTTGGATGAGGAATTGAAAGGGGTGCATGACTACACGCTTTTCCAAAGCTTCGTGAATTCGGAAAGAGGCGCGTTGGAAGAGGCTTTGGTAGGAGTGGAGAATATGGCGAATTTCCAGTATAAGGACGGGGAGAGGGAGGAAACTGCAGTGGAAATCGCCTTCCTGGACCTAATTTTACTGGGATATCGGGAGGGATTCGACCTACGGCCCTGCTCCCACCCAGTCCCAGTGAAGGGCAATTCAGACCTGTGGAGAACTATCGAACTCTGTCTGGCCTGCACCCAAGACTACATAGCCTATTAAGCACTCTCTAGGGGCGTTAGCAATGGCTCAGCACCAGCGCTCTATCACGGACTTTTTGACTCCGTCCCGCAACCGCGCCTCTGTGGGGACTGCGGCTTTGCTGCGCTTGCCGCATCATACGAAGTCGCTGTGGAACTTTGCGTATGCGAGGCTGTTCGCAATCAGCATTGGACAACTACGGAGTTGGGAGGATGTATTCGAAATTCTGTGTGACCTGGCAGTGGAGAGCAGGCAGGTGGAGCGCAGGTCAGACCTGTACTTAGAAAGTCTGCGGGACCTGTCTCTCCGAGAAGACAGTGAAAAATACCTTCAAATTTGCCTCAAAACTGCCCAATGGGCAATTGAAGCGCCCCGCCTATTCCCAGAATCCTTCGTTTTCCCTATTTTCAAGCAGAGAGAAACTAGCAATTTGACACTGTCTAGAGAGCAAATCCGCTGTTTGCTCGCACTGATGCTGTGGTGTGTTTTCCCGCGGCAAGAGCGGGAGCACAATTTACCCCGCGACTACACATTTTACAAGGTGTTAGGTCCTGCAAAGGGCAAAAGAGACCAACAAATAGCAAAATTGATGTGTTTATTTGCCTATTTCGAGTCCGTAGAGCAGCTAAACCCCTTAGAATGCGTATCCTTTTCCAGGTCTTATATGACTGACAGAGTGGTTTGGCCTGAATGCACCGAGCGTCTTTCGACCCTATTCATCGACGAGTCCAAAGACTTAGTGGAGACCAAAGACCGAATGATAAAAGTGGACTTCGCCAACAGTTACTTCGGAGGCGGAGTCCTAGGCTTTGGCACAGTACAGGAAGAGTGCATGCTACTAGCCTATGTCGAACCTATCGTGGGAGTGCTGTTCATCGAGCAATTGGGGGATAAAGACGCTGTGCACATCCAGGGTGCAAGAGTGGTGAATCGGTACTCAGGCTACCAAAGCGAGTTTCGGTGGGAAGCGACTGTGGACCCTCCAATAGTGCTGGATTCCCAGGGAAGAAATGACGATACAATAGCAGTAATCGACGCTATCAACTTTGACGGCAGGGAGTTGGAGCAGTACTACGGACACTGGATCGAGCGGGAGCTGAACAAGGCTTTGCAAGGGTTTAAAGCGCAGGATGTGGAGGGGAAGCGGCCGGTGGCGACTGGGAATTGGGGCTGCGGTGCATTTCGGGGAGACCCGCAGTTGAAGTTCCTGATTCAGTGGATAGCTGCGTCGGTGTGTGGGCGCCCGATGTACTACATCACTTGGGAGATCCCGGAGTTGCAGCGGCTTTCGGAGGTGCATGGCAGACTTTCCAACCGCAACACAGGCGAAGTGGTGCGTGTGCTGCTCCAGTACCGCAGTCACCGAGACAAATCCCTGTTCGAGTTCGTGCTGGGCCGCCTATGTTAGTAGAAGAAGCCTAGCACCTTGCCGCCTGTCTTGCGATGTCTCGCCTCCTCCTGGTCCAAGATGCCGTAGTTGGTGGTGAGCACTACGAAGCCGAACTGTCTGGAGGGCAGGAGGGAGGAGGTCAGTTCCTCCATGTCTTTCGCTTGGATGTCGTAGCGAGGGGAAATCACCCCACATTTGTTGATGCGGCCGAGTAGCTCCACCACGATCTTGTTGGAGCGGTGATCGTCCACTACTTCGAACTCCCCAATGTAGCCATGACGCTGCATCAGGTGCAGGAAGCGAATCACCACCTTGGACACAGGCCGAATGAGCACCTGGCGCTTGCCTCGCTTTTCAGCGTTAATGATGGTCTTCAAGCAGTCCGCCAGGACGTTCATACGCACCATGATTACAGGTCCAGCCAGCCATTTTGGGTCACAAACCCTTAGAGTAGGCCTGGCACAGCACGGCCCAACTATCTCATCTAGGGCAAGTGGACTTTTCCTCTGCACAGTGGTTTACCGGATAGCAAGATTTGACTGTGTTGAGTGAACTGTTTGCTGATTTTGGTCTGATTGTACCAAAGTTCGCGTGCATTTCGCTTTGATCGCAACTGAAACTTGGACAAATACAGAGAATTTGAGACTAATTTATGTATGTTACTGGGACATATACTGCGAACTAGTGGCTTTGCAGGTCTACATGTCATTAGCCAAATCCATCAATCGTCACCTTGGGCTGGTATCAATTATGATGGAGGAGGGTGAATCTGCACTAGTCGCTAGTGCTGGGCAGATTGCTACATAATTCCTAATTAGTGTAGCTGGAGGCAGTCGACTCATTGCTGGGACTGCGAGACTGATGCTTCCGTGTGCCGGCTTTGTACTTCGCTATTTCCGTCTTGACTCGATACAGTCCCCTGCGCAGCTGCGGAATCGGAGTGATGAAACGCTCAGCCTCTGGCATGGCCGTAGGGAACAGACACTACATAAGTAACTGTCCCCAGCCTGAAGTGGTGTGCACATACTTCAAAGCTGAGTGCCACTTACCTTGCGATTTGCGCATAGGAACATAAGGTCGTCTGCGCTCAGACGGAAGGGAAGCACCTTAGCCCCACACTCGGGACAGCTCAGCTCCATTATTAGCCGAGCGTAGGCCTCGACTAACAGCTGCAAACAGCAACTATCAGATGAGTCTTTATATAGGAAATTCTCGCAGGATAGTCAAGTACTTCAAGTATCTCAGCAAATTGAGCTTAGACAACTGTTTTTCTCATATAACATTGGAGCAAATTGCCTTCTTTCTAATGACTTGTGCTTGTTGTAGTGCATACACTTTGTGCATTTTCTAGTTGAAAAGACGCATCAATTTGCACAAAAGTAACCGATGCAATTATTGAATTCTTTGGTTTATTTGAAATTCGGGAGTTTCTTCATGTGTTATACTACTTTTACGTTAAGTGGATTTACTGCTAGGATGTTAATCGCGTAATTCTGCTTCTATCAGTCTGTAGTACCAGTCAGAACCTCATTTTGCTAAAATATGGGTAAATTACCCTGACTTGTATTTTTCCATAAGTACTCACAGGCCTGAAAAGCTGCTTTAGAGCTAAAAGGCTATTTTAATAGTCCGCTTCCATGCAAATATCCACTAAGTACATATACTCAAATAACCCTTCCCAAATCCATTCCAGATATTAACCTATTGTCGCTCTCAACCATCATTTCCCACTGTGTCACTCCACTCTCTGAATTCCTACTCACCTCACCCTGTCTTTCTCACCTTTGACCACCTGTCTAGCGTAGCTCCAGTCCAGGCCTGAGTGGGTTTCACCTAGTCCACCCGTAGTTTAATATGTCTGCCATCAGAGAGGTACAGCTGCAGGAGGGCGTGACGCTTGTACGCGACGCCTCAGACTCAGCTCGGCATAAGTACCTGGTGGACAACAAGAAGGCCAACTTACTCGCCTTCACTGTGGACTTTACGGGCTCCACTGGCGTCACTGTGCAGGGAGTCGAGGGACTGGTCGTGAATGTGGATATTCTTCCCTTTGAAAAGAAGGAAGTAGCAGTGGCCTTAGTCGGCCCAGGCGCCCGGGCAGTCCAAAAATTCCGTTTCATCGCCAAGCCGCCTCCCGCCGGCACCAAACTCCCCCCAGAAGCACAAGCAGCCCAAAACCTCATCAACTCCGCTCTCGCAGAGTCCTCAACCCTGCTGCATCGCATCAACATCAACACTGTCGAGGCTTCCGCCTTCCAGTCGACCCAAGCCAAGCACATGGTGGACCCTTTCTTCCCCCCTGGAGAAGGAGCTGTGTATGACGGAACCACAGATGCGCACAGTCTGATGGTGCAGTACCGTCGGCCGAAGGACTTCTTCTCAGGCAACTACTCCATGTTCCTCAATGAAATCGAGCCGAATGACATCAAGCAGGGGTCGCTGGGAGACTGCTGGTTCATGTGCTCCATTGCCTCGCTGGCAGAGCGGAAGAACCTAGTGGAGCGTCTGTTCCTCACCCAAGCAGTAAACAACGAAGGGATCTACCGTATCCGTTTCTGCAAGGGTGGGGAGTGGCAAACTGTCACAGTGGACGACTACATCCCTTGTTCCCCCAGTGCCGGGCCAGTGTTCAGTCGAGCTCACGGGAACGAACTCTGGGTGATGCTAATGGAAAAGGCCTACGCAAAGCTGCACGGGTCCTACTTCCTACTCAAGGGCGGCTGGGCACACGAAGGGATGATGGACTTGACCGGATGTCCGACCCTGAACTACGAGTTCGAGAACGAAGACGTGAAGTCGATGATAAAGGAGGAGTACCTGTGGCCACTGCTCCGCCACTACGACGACGAAGGCTGTATGCTGTCCGCCAGTACTCCGGGTGAGGACCGCTGGACTGACAACCGCGGCAGCACTCCCAAAGGCGGGCTTGTGGCGGGCCATGCCTACTCCGTGATCCAAGTGAAGGAGGCCTACGGCTACCGGCTCCTCAACATCCGCAACCCTTGGGGCTCTTTTGAGTGGGACGGAGACTGGAGTGACAACTCGCCCAAGTGGACTCCCAAGATCAAAAAGGCCATCAAGCCTATATTGGATGAAAAGGACGGCACTTTCTGGATGAACTACAGCGACTTCCTCACCCACTTTTCCTCCATCACCATCTGCCTCGTGAAGAACTTCAAAGAAGCGCGCATCAAGGGAATGTTCCAAAAGACACGCGTAAACGCACTGGAAAGTATCAGTTCCGCCTACTACTACACGCTCGAAGTGGCAGAGCCTACTCGCGTCTACATCGGTGTGCACCAGGAAGACGAGCGAATTCTAGGCGTGGAGCAGAAACGCTCCTACCTCGACCTCGGCCTGGCCCTGCTGTCGCAGAGAGATGGCAAGCTGAAGCTCGTCCAAAGGAAGCCCAACGTAAGCGAAAGACAAGTGGAAATGGAGGCTCTGCTGAAGCCGGGCCGACAGTACCTCATTCTGCCTAGAACCAGTGGGTGCTGTATGCAGCGGGGAGCCGGCTCTTACCCTGCCGAGCCACTACTAGAAGGCGAGCGCTTGAGTCCTTTGCTGCGCAGTACTCTCAAGGACGTGTTCCGCAGGTCGAACATTGAAATCGGGGAAGACTTGTCCTACTCAGAGTTCAACCTGCTAATGGAGACTGCAGGGTCTGGAATGAGCGAGGTCGACTTCAGAGCCCTGCTGCAGTCCTTCCCGAGCACTGATAAAGGACTCACGTATGAAGGCTTTTGCATCTTTTTCTTGAACCGTCTGAAGGCTCTGGGAGAAGTAAGTCCTACAAACAGACTACAATCCGCCAATGGCTGAAGAAGTGGGGCTATGAAGAAGACCTGTTTTCCAGCCAGTACCGCTGCTTCGTCCTCACCATCCACTCCGAATCCGAGGAAAAGGCGCCCCAACTCGCAGTCAAGCGCAGCGAAAACACCGGCTTGGACCAACGCGTGAACAACCTTGTTCTGCAGCAATTCGGAGTGCTGAAGTCCCGCACAGGCAACTGCGCACTCTACCAAGTGCAAGAGAAGTAAGAACTATGCAGGGCGGCCAACTTATTTATCTTCGGGGCGTATAATGAGGGCACTTCGCCAGTGGGCGCGACGATGGACATGACAGGGTCGGTAGGACTGAATTACAGCTGCGGGACACCGCAGGCGAAGATGAAGGTGGAGGCGAAGGGGTGGGAAACGCTCATGCAGTGCCAGGTAGCCAAGGGCGCGCAACAAGCACGTCTGCGCACCTCGCTGAAGGTAGGCGGGCTCTTTTCCTAAATAGAGCACTCTCTAAGACTAGCTTCGCGCTAAGGCTGGGAACTCCATTGAATCACACTTTCCGCTACTTTGTGCGGTTTTAAGTGTGAAATTAGCAATTGAGATACTTATATGAGAAAATTAGTCTCTATTTTGCACGAAAAAGTATATATGAATTGCTGGCGGCTGAATTACGGGTTTTATAATTAGTTTAACGCAAAATAACCTGATTTTAAGGAAAAGTTGCGATTTGGTCCTTTTCCCACTCACAACAAGCGGTAATATGAGGCAGACTATCCATCGGTTATGTCAGTTAAAATGCCTTTGAATCTGCTTTCACCTGTCGTTTTATGCAATTTTCGCCTCCAAGCAGGCCTTCTACCAGCCCTATTTCCCTCAAATTCAAAATTTTACCCCAATTTCAACACTAAAAAGGCAGAAATTGAGCCAAATCGGCTTTTGACACCAAGAAATAGTCCTTATCCGCAGATAACCTTTACGATATTGCCATATATAGTCTTTTCTGGGTTAAATTCCAATAACCAAAGTCTTCCCAACTAGTAATGGAGTCCAACTGTTCTTTCGAAGCCGGTTTTCCCTGTTTCAGCAGTAAAAAGTCGAAATAGTTCTGGAATTTTAAGGAAAACAGGCGATTTTTCGAGGATTTGTACTGAGCGATAAGAAACTAAGCTCTAAATGTCTATTGCAGTAGAAATGAAGCGCTTATGGCTGCTCTTGGCAGTAGCGTGCAGCTACACGCTGATCGAGACTTTCCAGCTCTTTGCATTGCTGCAGACTCCTGGCGCCCAGGTGCACTTGCTAGAAGTGAGTGGGCTGACAGAGGGCGGAGACGCTCAATTCCAACCCCGCATCCCTCGTTCCAAGACCATCTCCCTGAAAGACCTGAGCGACCTGAGCAGCTGGCCACTGGTGAAGACCCCTCGCCAAGAGGTCTTCGTGACTACTATGAAAGCCTATGGGATCAAACTCGACCTCACCCCTGTGGTGCTGTACGACCGCTCGGGACTGCTGTTCGCTGCCAAAGCTTGGTGGGTGTTCACTGTGTTCGGCCGGGACTATGTGACAGTGCTGAATGGAGGACTACCGAAGTGGATACGGGAGGGGTATGCGACTAGTGTGGGGGAGCCTTTAGGCCTGCTGGACCCTGTCTTGCAGGGCGATTTGGACTATGGTTACCAGTTAGACCCGACAAGGATGTGGACTGTGAAGGACTTGACTATGCTATCTGGGAGTCTCGCCACTCCGCAGCAGCCTGTGCAGCTGCTCGATGTCCGCTCCAAGTCCGACTTCGACCTGTCGAGTGTCCGCGGGTCCATCAACATGCCAATCGACATAGTGCGCAGGGCAGACGGCACTCTGCGGACCGCAATCGAACTAACAATGATCTTCCAACTCTACACTGTGCGTTTGTCCAACGAAGTACTGACAGTCGTGATGGGACTGAACGGAGTAGACAGCTGCATGGCTCTACTGTCCCTGGCTGTCGTGGGCAGTGACCGCTCTGCTATGGTGGATGGCGGGTGGCAGGAGTACTCTCAGTGGCTGCGCAATGGAACGGGAGCAAAGGCTGTAACTGCTCGTGCAGAGATGGAGACAAGGCAGGGAGACTGGAGCTGGGGACTGGCCCTGGGAGTGCTGGTGCTGGGAGGCGGAGTCTGCTGCTACGGGAAGAAGCGTGCCTTGGCCCAGCCCCGCTTTGCGGAGAAATGGCTCTAAGGTGGTACAACCTAGCTGTAGAGTATGGAGCGAAAGGAATGTCCCTGGGTGCTGGACTCGCTCTGGACGCCTTCCTCACTCTTTTATACCAGAGTCCGTCTGCTGGATACTTTGCTCAACGATACGAAGAGCCAGACCGGCTTTCGCTGGCTCTTTACAGACCAACATGGACAAGTCCGCAGAAGAAGCGAGAAAAACGCTGGAATTGAACATATAATCAAGTCTTTTATCTCCACCGCCCTCCAATCCAGTCCACTCGCCCAATTGAACAAAGACTTTCTTCAGATTCCCAAGCCTCAAGAACGCTCGACCGAGCCCGACCTCCTGACCGCAACCGTAATCACAGACAGTGACTACCGCATAATAAACCGACAACAGGCTGTGAGCGTCATCAACCAGCGAGGCGTGGGGCTGAACTCCGCCCTGCAGCAGTTCATTTACCCTTACAAGGAGCTAGACTTGCGGTACCGAGTGACTTACAAGGCTGCAGGGGGCAGGTTCGTGTACAGCTTTCACAGGGTGAGGGTAGGGAAGGAGGAGACGGAGCTGCTGAAAGCCGGGGAGATGTGTCGGAAGATGCAGGAAACGGAAAGAGAAGTGCGCACTGTGCTGGAGCGGACTACAGGGCAGAGAGTCATGGAACTGGCACTCGTCTTCCTCATGGACCAAACTCGCACTCTATGGCTGAGTGGCTCTACGAGTTGCTTCCTAGCCCCAGCCCAGGCCTTCCAAACGCTGCTCAGTCTGCCTCGCACTCCCGCCCACAAGTCCGTCTTGTCCCAGCGACTTCCCTCCGTCCAGTCCGTCGGCACTTTCCGCGACTCGGTGTATCTCCCGACTCAAGCCTCGATGGCACACACTTTCCGCACCTTCCCTGCACACATCCACCCAGGCACACAGCGCTGTGCAGGGGACTTCTGCAGCTTCGTGCTCTCGGAATTGAAGGCTTTGCAGCGCGGAGAAGTCGACTATGACGACTTAATCAAGGTGATACGGACTGCGTACAGCAGCGACGGTCAGTCCGAAGCCATGAACATCAAGTTAGCAATTGCAGTGGACTACTTGAGTATGGAGCGGTCGAAGCTGAAGTCCAAAACAGTGACGTACACCATTCCCAACAAGTACCTGATTCTCGGCAGACAGCTGATCAAGCGAAGTCGCTGGAAGCAGGACCTGCTGCCTGGAGACCAGTTGGAAATCGACCTCACGCCCTTAGTGCAGTTAGGCGGCCGCTTGTACCTCTTGCAGGACGAAATCACTGAAATCGAACACACCGGCCAAATCCAGCCTTTCTTCTACTACAACTCTGTGAAGGTCTGTGGCCGCTGCTACCCTATTTACCTCATGATTCGAAAGGCGCATTTGAACGCTATCGCAGCTGCAGCGGCTTTGGTCAGTCCTCCGCCTGTGCTCCCAGTCACTCGCACTCCTCATGGCCCTCTGCAGAGACGAGCGTCCATGCGAGGTTCTATTGATGCGGAGACCATTGTCACTTCTCTGGGGAGAATTAACAAAAACAACTTGGATGACCTGTTGGCGGATATACGATTTGCTCAGGAGGAAGGAGAGCTGGAGACTAAAACGAAGGTTAGAAGTGAGCTCAGTTTGATGTATCGGGATATGACGGAAGGCGAAAAGCGCAAAAAAGAGGAGGAAAAACGCAAAGAAGAAAAGGAACGCGCGCACATAATCGAGCCCAAGAAAGTCGAAGGCCACTCCCTTGAGCAAGACCTGACTCTGCGCTTTTTCCCTGCAGAAAACACCAAAGCGCTCCGAGTCTTCGACGAAAAGTCGAAAAACACGCTGAAGTGGAGACAGTTCTTGGAGAAGCGGAAACACGTGCGGCCCAAGACTTCAGAGTAGTGCTGGAAATAAATGAAGTATTGAAAGGATGTTTAGGTGGGGTTTTCGGAGGAGATAGGGAGATGGGGAGTTGGGAAGAGAAGGGGAATTGGTCTGATTTGAATGTTAAATCCTCAAAATTCGACATACGAGTATCATAAATTCGCCAATTTCACCCTTGAGATCTGCCTTTTGGCGACAAATTCGTTTATTTGAGTGATTTTCTCATACTTTACAGGCTTTTCATACCCGCCACTTCCCTATAATTTCAAAAAACAAACTTTTCTCCCTCAATTTCCCTACGAATTCCTGCGAATTGCAGTCCTGTTGACATCCAAAGTTCTGTTGCCTGTCCAGGTGAAGATAAAAAATGGGCCTGTCGCTTCCCATTTCCCTTCTCCTGCTGACTCTCAGCCACGCGCAATTCATCCGCTCGAAAACCCCCTCTCAAGTAGTACTCAGCCCTCGTCTGACCAAGCCTTTGCACCAGCTTCCTCAGGATTTCTTCTGGGGGAATGTGGACGGAGTAAACTTCCTGACAGTGGCTCGCAACCAGCACATCCCCACCTACTGCGGCGCCTGCTGGGCCTTCGCCAGCACCTCCGCCCTCAGCGACCGGATCAAGATCATGCGCAAAGCTGCCTGGCCTGACGTCAACCTGGCTCCCCAGGTTCTAATCAGCTGCGAAACGCTGGATTTCGGCTGCCACGGCGGCGACCCTAATAACGCCTACGCATATATCTATGAAAACGGAATAACTGACGAGACTTGTTCAGTGTACCGGGCTAGAGGCTACACCAATGGACAAAACTGCTCTGCGGAAATCCAATGTTTGACCTGTGCGCCGGGCGGAGACTGCAACGTGCCTTCGTCTTACCTGAGTTACGGAATTACTGAGTATGGGATCATATCTGGGGAGGAACAGATGATGAATGAACTGCTCAATGGCCCGATTGCTTGTGGAATTGACGCGACTCCCGGACTAGATGATTATACAGGCGGCATTTTCAATGATACGACTGGGGCTTTGGACATCAACCATATTGTGTCGGTGGTCGGCTGGGGCTCGGAAGGCGGAGTTCCTTACTGGATTGTGAGGAATTCATGGGGCCGGTACTGGGGCGAAAGCGGCTTTTTCAGGATAGTAAGAGGCACCAACAACCTAGCTCTCGAGGAGTACTGCACCTGGGCCACTCCCAAACTCACTCCCGAAGTAGTGACCTCAACTCCCGCTCCAAAGCCCCACCACCACCTCCGTCCCAGAGAGGACATCCGCAAACTCAACACTCGCGGCAGAGTGAACCGCATCCAGTGGGACTCCAAGGCCATTACCTATGTGGCTCAGAACCTCACCCTACCTACAGCCTGGGACTGGCGCAATGTCAACAACACGAACTACCTCTCCTGGACCAGGAACCAGCACATTCCGCAGTACTGTGGGTCGTGCTGGGCTCATGGACCTACTTCCGCACTTGCAGACCGTCTGAATATACTGAACGGAGCTGCGTTCGAGCAATTTGCGCTTAGTCCTCAAGTGATCATCAACTGCAAGGCAGGCGGCTCTTGTGACGGCGGAGACCCTCTGGGCGTGTACAAGTTCGGCAACATCAGTGGCATTCCTGACGACACCTGCCAGCAGTATGTGGCTAAGAACCCTGCGGAGTTCTCCTGTAGTGCTATGCAGCAGTGCATGACTTGTGTGCCTCCTGCGCCGGCTCCGGGGCAGCAGGGCAATTGCTCAGCTGTCAGTTCCTTCCCTCGCTACTTCGTGTCTTCTTATGGGAGCGTTAGTGGGATTCAGGCAATGAAGGAACAGATTTACCAGTATGGACCCATTGGCTGCGGGGTGGATGCCACTGCACAGCTCGAACTCTATACAGGCGGCATCTTCAGCGAGTGGGTCCTAATCCCAGAAATAAACCACGAAATCTCAGTAGTGGGGTGGGGCGTGGAGAACAACACGGAGTACTGGATAGGCCGCAACTCCTGGGGCACTTACTGGGGAGAAACCGGCTTCTTCCGCATTCTCATGGGCAAGGACAACCTCGACATTGAGAAGGACTGCGACTGGGGCATTCCCACACTCGTCTAGCCCTAGCTAATCCTTCCAGAAATAGCTAGAAATGCCCATTTCCAGGCCAAATAGCCACTAATTCCCACTTTTTCCATAAAATCACCATCTAAAACGCTGTCTTTTCCCTGTATTAGCTGAAAAAGCAGGATTTTGGGGTATATGGGAGTGGGCTAAATCGGACTAATTACAACTACCAAGGAGGCCGCCGCAAGGTAGAGGCGGTAGGACTGCTTTGGTAGGACTTAGCGGTGCGAGGGAGGCGGTAGGAGGGGGAAGTGGGCGGTTTGCTCTCTGTGGGACTCGACAGGTCGTCAAAGAGACTGGAAGTGGCCACAAGTGTGACTCCAGCCCTCATCTTCCTAACTTCAGCGAAAGCCGTCTTGTCCTCTGTATCCGAATTCACCTCCGAGCCTTCCGACTCGAAATATTCCCTCTTCTTATGCTCTTTCCCGGCCATAAAGCCCTTGCCCAGGCTGCCATCTAGCGATGACAGTCTCTGTTTATGCTTAAAATGAGTGATTTTCTCCAATCGAACCGCTTCTTCCAGTAAATCGAAGCGGGAGCGGTAGTTGGGGTCTTTGGGACACTGGAAGGCGGAGTGGCCGTAGTCTTTGCAGCTGGCACAGCGCTGTAGACTGGCTGCGAGGGTTTCCTTTTGCTCGATTTCGCCTGCTTCGTCCTCTTCTTTGCTTTCGTGTTTGTTGATGCGGCAGCCGGAAGCTTCCTTGCCTTGACGTCCACAGCACCACCACACCCCTTCCGCAAACTCACTCTGATGAGTCCTGCAGGACCAGTTGAAATTCTCCGAGTCCACATAGACTCTCTGGCAATTCCTGCAAATGCGCTCCTCCGCCTCTCCATAGGCCTTCCTCCTTTGCCGGTATTGCTTCATTTTCGCCCTTAGCTTGGAGAATTCCTCTGATAAGTCACGGTAGCGCTTTTCGTCGTGAGAAGCTTCTTGCTTGAGGCGGATGCAGTCATCTTCTAAGGTGTGGAGTCGCTTTTGCAGGGTTTGAATGTGGTCCTTGGCTGCCTTGGTGATGCGGTTTCGGTCCTCTAGGGCCTCGGATCGCAGGTCGGACAGGGATTTGTTGTCTGCACGGTAGTCTTCTTGCCGCAACAAGCTGGAGTTGAGGTCTGTGGCAAGCTGCTGAAAGCGGGTGTTTAGCAGTTCAGCCGCCACTACTATTTCTTTCAACTGCTTCCCTGCATAAGCCTGCAATGCCAAAGTCCCACTCAAGCTTTCAATAGCTGTATACAGCCCTTTCAGTCGCTCCCCCACCAGTTCATTTTGCATCCTCAGCAGTGCATTGCTATACTCCAACTCCACCGTATGGTTCTTCAGCTTGTCACTACTCGCCCTCTCTGTCTGCAATAGAGACGCATACAGCCTCGCCTTTTCCTCCTGCTGTTTCAAACTGTCCTGCAGCTGCCTCATTAGTGCGCCCCCGCGGCTTCCCGGGAGTTGCTGGTCTGCTTGCAGGGACTGACTGTGGGAGGCGAAGAGCAGAGTGAGGTCTGTGCGTGCGGCTGTTAGCTGCTGTTGGGAGTAGTGCAACTCGAGGGAGGCACTGTGGGCGGATTCCTTTGCTGTCTGTAATTGGCGCTTTAGGTCTTCCATTTGCAGTTGGGAAGTCTTGAGGTCTTCGAGAAGTCGGATGCTGAGCTTGATTTCTCCGTAGATGGTGGCTCCGGAAGGATCGAGGCCTTTGCCGAGGTAGTCTCGGCGGGCCTTGGCGCCGGCAGCTCTCGTTTCGGTTTCGAATAGAGGTAGAATATACGCTTTCAGTACTCTGGCAGCCAGTTGCGGACTAATTTCCTCCTCCCTCCTAGCTTGGTGCGCCCTCATTCTCTCCAGCACGTCTCCCTTCAGTCCCAGCATTCCCAAGAAGCTGGCCTGCGGCGACGCAGCCAAGCTTTGAGAGAAGGACACAGGCTGGGTGGTAGGGGCGCCAGTACTACTGGTCCTTCTGACTCGGCTTTTGGGGGAAAGGACTCGGGAGAGAGTGGCCTGAGTGTCGAGGGAGTGGGGGGAAAGGGACAGGGAACTCTGTTGGGATTTCATTTACACTACTAAGCTAGACTTTAGCAACTGGCCAGCGAGGGAAGTAGGAGTCCTCTCATTAACCTGACTTCGAGGACTGCTTCTAGCTGATACTGACGTTTTCAGCGGGCGAAAAGCCACCCTTTTCTTCGACGTTTTCGCTTCACTTTTACGAAAAACAGCAGCACTAATAGGCCGAACTCGCACAGTCCCGACCTCAGACACCGCAGTTTTCTCCTCCTCTTTGGCCATATCCGGCTTCTCAGCAGCAGGTGGAAACGCTCGAAAAGTCTGCGAACTGCTGGGAGACGGATCCGAGTGTCCAAACCGCTTATAAAGTCCGTCCATGACTTCCCTTGCCTCTTGCTCCGCCTTTGTATGGGAGTCTATATAGTGCCTACCGTCAAGTAAGGGACAGTACTCCCGTCTCTTTACCACTTTCGGACGGGTCCAAATAGGCACATAGGGTTTGCTGGCTTTGGCCCTTCTGTCGGTTTTCCCGGTCATTAGCCGTAGAAAGGTCTCCAGAGACTTTGCGTTTGCGATGTGGGTCAGTTCTTGCTCGGACCAATCGGTGGCTTTGGGAGTGCGGGGCGGACTGGCTTCGTAGGGCCGGATGCGGGAGAAAGCTTTGATTAGGGAGTAGCCGTTGATTGCTACTTGTGGGTGAAATCGCTTGCGTAAGGCTTTGGCAAGGGAGCCGGGGTTCACTCCCCCAACCGGACTAGTGCTATTGGGGCGAGAGTGCAAGGAACTGGACAGGACTGAGCTGCCCGCATGAGACGACGCAAACTGAATGGACGCCTTTTCCTTGCTATTCGGTCTGAAAAGCCTGAGCCACACAGTTCCCGGAGACTGAGGCGCAGACTCAAAAGTGTCCTTAGTCCTGCGCAGTTGATGAGTGCTTGCAGACTGCGGCCGTCCAGGAACCGACCTACCCGGCTTCGTCCTGGTCCCGACTTGCCAGTGACTCGAGGCAGTTTGCGGCCTGGGCTTCCCCAATGCAACTGAAGATCGCAGCCCTGCGTCCATATTAGGGCTACGAAGTAGAACTGTGCATCAGAGCGGGCGACCTCACCCTTACCCCCTTTGCCTAAACCTGCCACATAAAATGGACCTGGAGCCGTACATAGTCACGGAAGAGGACACGTTGGAAGGACTGGCGATCAAGCGGAATATGACGTACTCTTAACTTAGACTTTACCACTTGCTCAGTCTCAACCACCTTACGAGAGCTGTTCGCTTGGAGTCTGGCTCTGTCCTCATGGTCAAGAAGCAGACCACCGAAGACTTCACTCCCCTAGAACTCCCTTCCATCCCGACTCTCAGTAACCTGCGCATATACGTGCCCGAAGAAGCGCTGCTAGTGAGCAAGATGCCCGTCTACTACTGTGTGCCAGAGGGCGAGGTGCATGGCTGGCTGACCATCACTCATCATGTCGTCATGTTCAACCCAGAGGCTGTGGACCAGCACTTTTGCTGTGTATTTAACGGGGAAAGGAGGGAGAAGCTGCCGGCTGCACGCTTCCAAGCGCTAATAGACTGTTTCGACGTGGAGGGCTGTGAGACCTTCCAGCAGGACTCTTGGCTGGAGAAGCCTGGAGAGTTAGAGCGAGTGCTAGTGTTCCTAAGCCTGGCACTGAAGCGGGCAGGGGGGGAAGCCAGAGAAGACGCCAGTCCCGCACTCATCTTCCGCCTCTCCGCCCTCAGCGACGCTCACTTCCCTCTAAGCCGCTTAGAACTCGAGCACAAGGCCTCCGAGTGCTGCACCTTGATCAGCACAGCTGCAAGCGGCAACTACCCTCCAAGCCACACTTCCCTGACCCAACTGCCCTATGTGGAGTGGCTGCGGACCCCAGTCGCTGCCCCTGTGTCCTCTTTGTCCATTTCCTTGCTCAAGTTTTCTGACTCCTTCGAGTGCTATGCTGAGGATGAAGATGACTATAAGGAGTTTATGCCTACGGATAGTGATGCGACTCCTACGCCTGTTGCGAGTTTGGCGGCTGTGCACTTCCCTGTGGTGCCGCTGCTGCCGGAGACTTTCGAACTGAATGGCTTTACGTCGGATATACTCAATAGGGAGCGGTATGAGGACTTGGTGTTCAGTTTGCCTGCACTGTTGCAACTGCGACAGTGGGAGTTGGTGTTTTCGCTGCCCACGCACGGGGCTAGCTTTAGCACTTTCTATAGACAGTCAGCTCTGTGTGGAAACAGTGTGCTGCTGATCGAGGATGAGAGAAGGCATGTATTCGGAGGGTATGCCCCAGAGACTTGGAGAGTGCGGAAGCTGTACTACGGCACAGGCGAAGCCTTCCTATTCACCTTCCACGCCTCCGACTCCATCCAATGCTTCTGGGCAACCGGCGCCAACGACTACTACATGATGTCCGACTACGAGTCTCTCGCCATGGGTGCAGGGTAAGCTCTACCCAGCGACGAAGCCGGCCTTTTCATCTACAAAGACCTGCGAGGCGGCAACAGCTACCACAGCGCTACTTACAATAACCAGGTCCTCAGCTGTGCTCAGGACTTCGCAATCATCAAGTTAGAGCTTTGGAGCTTAGGGTAGTTATTGCGATACAAAGGACCAGTTAGGGAGGTGCCGGACGGACCCGCTGGTAGTAGGGAAAGTGGTTTCGGGGACGCAGGGGTTGACGGGCTTGTGGAGGATAGGAGGCCGGAGGGATTTATGGAGAACTTCGGACCAGTTTAAGCCTCTGAAGAAGGAGTGCTGCTTGACTTCTTCTGCTCCGCTCGGACCTGACCCGAGCCTCTGCTTCGGGTCGCGTTCCAGCAGCTAAATAGCGCCTACCAGCCTCAAAATGTCCTGCGCTTCCCCAGACAGACTCTCCGGTATGCGCAACTGCGCGAAGAGTATATTGTCCAGCAGTTCCTTTCGACTCTGACACAGGTACGGAGGCGCCCCAGTCACCATCTCATATATCAGCACTCCCAGCAAGTACCAGTCCACTGCCTTGCCGTGGCCTTTCCTGCGGATGACTTCAGGCGCTAGGTAGGCCAGGGACCCGCAGAAGGACTTGGCTGCAGTTGCGCTGTACACGCCTTCTCTGGACAGGCCGAAATCAGTCAGTTGGGCGTGGCCTTCTGCGTCGATTACCACGTTGTCGGGCTTCAGGTCTCGGAACACGATGTTTCGCTTGTGGAGTTCTTCCAGTGCTAAGGCCACTTCAGCTGCGTAGATGCGGGCTCGGTGCTCACTAAACCGCTTTTCACGACTGATATGCCAGGCTAAGTCCCCTCCTGGACAGTAGCTAAGGATCAGAAACAGACTGCTTGCTGTCTGAAAAGCAGACTCCAGGCTCACAATGAAGGGATGCTTGAGGTAACTCAGGACATTTCGCTCAGTCATGGCGTATTTTATGAGGTTTTGTCCGAAAACCAGATCTTTTTTGAGGACTTTCATTGCGAAAAGTTGGCTGTCGGAGCGTCTTTTGACTAGGAAAACTTCTCCGAAGCTGCCTTTGCCCAGCAAACTCACTATATCGTAGTCGTTGGGTCCGGGCTTGTTGGCAGAAGCGTAAGTATGCGACTTCCCCATAAGAAAATCAACTTGCGCTTGACCTGCCGAAGTAATCGTAACTCGACTAGTGCACGGCCTAGAAAAGGCTTTAAAAAGCGGGGCAGTGAGAGGTCCCGCGCCCTCCTGAGGTATGCGGCCTTCGTTATTGCGGGTCCTTTGGTTAGCCCCGGCTTTCAATAGGCAGTCTGTGAGGCGCTTTTCGTCGGCTGCGGCTGCGTAGTGCAAGGGCGTGTTGCCTTCTTGATCCACTGCATTGACGTCAGTTCCAGCTCGCACCAGCAATCTCGCAACCTCCCACTTCTGTCCTAAACACGCACAGTGCAGCGCAGTCCTGCCCAAGTTGTCCCTCAGTCCAAGCAAAGTCCGACTCCCTGCTTCCAGCAACAGTGTACAAATCACTCTGGAACCACTGAGAGCTGCCCAGTGCAGGGCTGACCTGCCTTCTGAGTCTTGTGTGATGAGAGAGCTGGCTTTAAGGGAGGTGAGAAGGGACTTGCATTGGGCTTCGTCGTTGCGTCTAACAGCCTGTAACAGTGCTTGTTCGTTTCCGGATATTTGTGTGTTTTGTAGTCCAGGTGATACCAGTAGCTGCGGTAGTGGTTGCACCAGCACAGACCCTGCCATTTCGCATGTAGAAGACAGCAGTTCCATGCTTTCAAAGAGTGCATCCGCTTTCCTGACTCTCAATGCACTGTTATCAGAGTGCAGTGGAGATGCAGAACTCTTAGTCGGCGGAGTGGTGGCAGCCGCACTAGTGTCCGCACTGGTTGTATCAGTCGTTGAAGGGCGGTAATCGCTGAGAAAGGCGTGCAGCAGGTCTCTAAACGGTTCTAGCATTATGGAGTACTAGAGAGAAGGCAGGGCGCAGAGCTTGGCGATGCAGCCGTGGAACTGGAGGAGACTGCACACACCATCCAAAAGCCGCATGCGCAGCACTGCCAGCTCCTTGAGAATGGCTAGTTGCTTCATTTCGTCCAGACCTAGGTCGCTGACTGTTCGGTACATACTGCTCGCCAGGTCGAACGGAGAATAGCCCTTGGTCCAAAGGATATCGAGACGACTCGTAGCGGCCGTAAAGTCTCCAGCCAAGCTACATTTCAAAATGTCCCTAATCACCTCCGGCTGCGGCTGGTCGCAGACCTGAAAGACAGCATCATACGTGACCGCTCCAAACCCCGCAGCAGTGGCTTGCAGGTTATTCAGCGCCTGTCTCATATCTCCGTCCGCTATGTATATCAGCGCTTCATACGCCTTATCCTCGACTTCCAGTCTTTCCGTCTCTGCCACTCGCCTTAGTCTCGCTAGCACTTGTCCATCTTCCAACCTCGTAAATCGCATAATCGCGCATCTGGACTGAATCGGTTCAATGACTTTCGAAGAGTCATTGCAGGCTAAGGCAAATCTGGTGGTGTTCGTGTAGTCCGTCATTATCATGCGCAAAGCCTGTTGGGCGCTGTCGGTCATGGAGTCCGCTTCGTCGAGGATCACGAGCTTGTGGGCGTTGCCCGGGAGAGTCACTTTCTTCTGGGCGAAGGACTTTATGCGCTCGCGGACTACGTCGATGCCTCGGTCGTCGGAAGCGTTCAGTTCGCATACAGCTTCAGAGAACTTTTCCCCCAGCAGTTCGCGGGCGAGGCACATGACAGCTGAGGTTTTGCCGCAGCCAGGAGGGCCTGCCAGGATAAGGTGCGGCATGTTGCCCTGCAGAGCTATGGCTCTGAGCTGCTGCACGTTGCGCTCATTGCCCACCACCTCATCCAGAGTCACAGGGCGGTACTTCTCCACCCAAGGCACTTCGAAGCCGGCCATTACAGCCGCCATTGGGCAATATGGGGTTTTTGCGGCAACTGCAGGTGTGACTTGCTGTCCCCGCCTGCTCTCAGCACTAGAAAAGAGGCTGGAAAGGCCATAGGCCGGTTTTAAGGCTGTAGAGTAATCAGCGTATAATGGCCAGAAGCTTCCCAGACATGTCCATATCCCCGGATCAAAAAGTAGCTGTTACCACACACAATGGAGCGGACCTGCCCTGGAAATCCCCTGAGAAGAAGTTTGCAGGACTCTACAACCCCGGAGCCACCTGCTACATGAACAGTCTTCTGCAAACGCTCTTTATGACGCCGGAGTTCAGATTGAAGCTCTACTCATTCCGTTACGACCGCCAAGCCCATGGCGCGCCTGCAAACTGCATCCCCTACCAACTGCAGTTGCTCTTTGCCCGCTTGCAGCAAACTCACCTCAGCTTCGTAGAGACGACCGACCTGATCCAAAGCTTCCAATGGGACGCCGCAGACACCTTCATCCAGCACGACGCCCAAGAGTTCTGCCGAATCCTCCTCGACGCAGTGGAAGAAAGCGTGAAGCTGCACCCCGGTCTGACATCAATGGTGCAAGACTTGTACGGCGGGAAGCTCATGGACTACCTGAAGTGCTGTGGCTGTGGACAGGAAAGCAGCAGAGAGGACAGCTTTTTGGACTTGGCGCTGACAGTCCGCAGTGAAAGTGACAACTTATATAATGATTCGTTGGAAAAGGCGCTTTTTACGTATCTCACGCCGGAGCTGTTGGATGGGGAAAACCAGGTGTTGTGCGACCACTGTGGCCATAAGGCGGACTTTCGGAAGGGGTTTAAGCTGAAATCGCTCCCTTACATTCTCATGTTGCAGTTGAAGCGCTTCGACTTGGACATCTCCTTGATGCAGCGACGCAAGCTGAACGACTCCGTGTCCTTTCCGCAGGTCTTGAATATGAACGTGTTTTTCCGCACTGCAGACCAGCAAGTCCGCAGCGACTCCCCCCCCTGTTCCTCCTGCGACTCCCCTGACTCCCCGACTGTCCCTCTAAGCCCTGCTAATTTCGACGACAGGACTTTCCTTTATTCGTCGATTTCCGCTGCGGAGACGATCAGGCCGGACCCTGACAGTGCTGCTTTTCGGATGGATGCTATTGCGTTAAGGAGGCATAGGGACCGGAAAGCGAGGGAAAGGAAGGAGAAGACGGAGCGCTTGGCGAGAGAGTACTTGCAGGAAGGGGAACAGGTGTATGAGCTGTTTTCGGTGATGGTGCACTCTGGCTCTTCCCTGGGCGGCCACTACTACGCCTACATCAAATGCTTCGAGAACTACCGCTGGTACGACTTCGACGACTCCCGAGTCGTGGAAATCGACGAAGAAGACGTGGAAAAAGCCTATGGCGGCGAAAGCACTCTCTACGGCACCTCCGCCTACCTCCTCATGTACCGCAAAGTCTGCCCAGACAACCAAATCACCGTCGATTCCAGTGCAATCCCCACTGAGGTCGCAGAGCGGGTGGAGGGCGAAGGCAGGACTTTGGACCTGGACCAAATCCTCGTGATTTCAATCTTCTGCCTGGATCAACAGCAAAGCATCACAGTGCTGAAAACCAGCTCTTTCCCAGATGCAAAGAGACGCATATTCGAACTGAGTCATTTCAACCCTGCACTAGCCTGTGAAAACGTGAGACTGTGGCTGTTCAACCCTCAGTACAATCTGTACATTCGCCCGGTTGACGACTTGGAGAGCTGGAAAATGCATGTGGTGTCTGCTGGGACGGAAGGCCACTTCCTGGCTCTGGAGATGAAGCAGGCTCATGAGAGCTTTTGTGTCTTCAACCCGCAGGAAATCCGAGTTCTGCTGATATACAATCTACCAGTGGAGCCTGAAACTCGGCCGTTCACAGTGCTGTTGTCCCTGCCGAAGGACAGCTTTGTGAGCGATTTGGTGACTTTGGTGGAGGCGAAAACTGGCTATGCGCGTTTTTCTCTACACAGATATGTCCTTCATAAGCTACAAAACGGCGACCTCACAGACCTCTCCCTCCGCTCCCTCTCCCTCAGCCAGGCCAAAATCTTCGATGGAAACTACATTATAGCACAGAATAAGGAGGAACTGCCGCATGTAGCCCGCACCCAGATCCACTACAACGACCCAGAAACTGACTCAAATGCACTGGAAAAGGCACTTTCGCTGCCGTGGCAATCGCCGATTTCGGAGTTGCGGGTGATGATTGCGAGAGAACTGGGTGCGGAGCCAGGGAACCTGATACTGAGAAGGTTTAAGAAGGAAGGAGTGGAGGTGAAGGACGGAGCGGGGGTGGCGGGAGAGGTGGGCATGGGGATTTATGTGGAAATCGGGCAGGCGGCAAGACTGGATCAGGTGAGAATAGCAGTAGACTGGGCCGAAGACGTCGAGGACGAGGACTCGCACTGGCTGAGCTTCACAGAAGTCGGCAAGCTTCTAATCGAAAAGAGCGCCACCGTGGGCCACTTGAAAGGGAAAATCTGCGAACTAGTGCGCAGTCAAGGGAAAGATGTGAGTGCGGAGGAACTGCATGTGCGGGAAAGGCTGGGAGACCGGCTGGGGAAGCTGCTGGGCAGCACGGCACTGGTCAAGGACTGCGTTCGCAGTGAAAGGTGTCGTTGGGCGGTGCAGCAGATCTCGGCCCAGGTGCCTCTCAACCCTCTAATCCTCACTTTCCGCCTCTGGTCACCCGCTTCCTACTCCCTTTCCCCGTGCAAACACCTAATTCTCTCCTCATACACTACCCAGACCGAGCTACTTCGCCTACTCAGCCGTCTACTGCAAATTCCCTCGCGCCTCCTTCAATTCTACAGAGTGCCGAATGCAGGTGCTTTCTCTCGACTAGGACTGTGGAAGGTGAAGTGGACAGAGTTGTTCCAAAGAGAGGATAAAGTGGAGAAGTTTCCACTGTTTCTAGGGGAAGCGGGAGGACTGGCGGTGGTCAAGAATGCTATGGAGACAGTGAGAGCGCCTACAGACGAAGAAACGCGTCTCTACTCCTGGAAGCCGCTGCCCAGAATAGTGGACGTAGCCCGGCCCAAAGAGCGCTCAGTCAGAATAATGGTGAAAACAGACAAGCCTTGATAGCGCTAAATATGCAGACTAGGACTGCTAAAGACCTTCGTGGAGGGTGTTAAAGTGCTTGTTGCGCATAGGCGGTTTTGCGTGATTTTTTTTGACTTGTTTTTGTGCATGTGGTCTATGCATTATGAAAATTGAAGCTGCGGACTGGCCTGTAGTGCTGCCTTCCTCTATCCTTTCTGGGGAGGTTGGGAGACTGCTGTGCTTTCCCCGGCCCGCTGGTCGCCTTTGCAGATCTTGCTGAAGACGCATGATTGTGTTGTTTTTGCTTGCTAATTCACTGCGTAGAGACTGAACCTGGCTTTCCAAGGCCTTGATACGGCTTTGCCACAGGCTTGCTTGGTAGTGATGGTCGTGGTCTAGAGAAGCACTGAGGGAGTGCGTGGGGTTGCAGTGCTCGCAGTAGCTGCGCAGACGTCCAATAAACTGCTTGAAAGTGATATCTCTCGGGTGGATGATATCCTCTGCCCCGCTTGGGTTCTTATGTGTGCTGAACCACTCCTCTGCAGGTCTCAAATCCACGCCTAATCGCCTTCCCAGTAGGGCGAGCACCTCGCCTATGGCTGGTTCTCCCATCATCTCTTCTTTCGCGTTTACTTCGCAATAAGCGGCTATCAAGTCTTCAGTGTCGCCGGCTGCGATCTTCTTGGCCAGCTGTCCTAATGTGCACACTGGTCGTCTGAGATACGGCTTAATGTCCTTCGGCACACTGTTCAGCCGATACATCGTTTCTTTCCCTTTCATCACATACACCCGCACCGAACTCGCCCAAACCGCAGTAGTCCAATACAGCTCCAACCCAGGCTTCCCTACAAGCGCAGAAAGCCGATCCCAGGGTGGGTCTGCACTAGAGACAAGCAGTACCAACTTGCAGTCCCGCACTTCAAATGCACTCAAAGATGTGGCAATTTCCGCAACATTCAAGCACGCGGAGTTGATTTTCAGCACGAAAACAGCAGTGATTTCCTCGGAAATGGGTAAAGGAAGTGCTGAGACGGACTCTGTGGTGCACACGAGTAAAGAGGCCCAGTGTGGATCTGGACCTGTGGACATACTATAATTAGCCTACTACGTTAATGCACTTACTGGGCGGAGTGCTTGGTTTTTTGAGGAAATGGCTATTTACCTTTGGGAAACTGAGTAGGGGAATTAACAGGGAAGCGGGGATTTGAAAGGGGAGAAACGGGACTGGAAAGACAAGACAGAGTTAAGAAAACCGCTTTAGAGCTGATATATCGCATGCAAAAGAATTCGATAAGTTCTTGTTTTACTGCTAGAATAGGCCCAAGTCTACATTTTTTGCAAATTTCCAGATAGTAGGCCCGAATATAATAGTTTTATAGATGATCAAGGTCACGAAGCAGTCCGTCAAGGAGAAGAAGAAGAGCGCTTGTGGGAAGTGGGTGACGACCAGCTACCTGGCAAGGGACAGTAGTAGCGGGCAGCAAGTAGTGTTGGAAAGCTCTCAACTTCAAGCAGGAGCAGACCTGTCCCCCTTCACAGTCCTGCACGCCTTCCTGCGCCAAGCCTCCAGTCCCTGTCTCCAGCGCTCTCTGTGCTATGAAGCCCAGTCCAGCTCGAGTCTTTTCCAAGCTGTGCTGGAGCACCTGCCCAAGACCCTGGGAGACTTGTTTCCTGACACACAGAGCTGTCCCTGGGCCCCGCAGACACTTTTGAGGATGTTTGGAGGACTGCTTGGAGCACTGAAGGAAGCGGGAAGCAAGGGCATCCCCCATCGACAAATAGCCTGGGAAGCGATTTTCTGCCAGGAAGAAAGCTTCAAACTGGGAAATTTCTACCCAGTGACGAAGGACAGCACCGAGCTGTACGCCCTTTATTCCAGCCAAAAGCAGCGCTACCTCAGTCCAGAACTCCGCTCAGGGCTCGAAAACGGCCGAATCGACGCTCGTTTGGACGCTCACAAGGCGGATATTTACGCTTTAGGCGTGCTTTTCCTGCAAATCCTGCTTTGGACTCCGTTGGATTCTTTGGATAGAGAGCCTGAAAATGCATATGAAGTGCTGAGGTCTGTCAGTGGCTTTCGCCAGTTCCACGCTCGGATTGGACTTATGCTGACTCCGGACCCTGCCCAAAGACCAGGCCTGGAGGCGCTTTACGAGGTGTGGATAGGGGCGGAAAGCTCAGAGCCGCAACTGTGCTCGGGCTGCAAGGGTGCTATATTGGGCCTGGGAGTGAGTAGGAGGGAAGGACGCTTCTGTTCGGAGAACTGTTACATGAGGACTTCGAGTCAGGGTCGAGCCAATTGTGGGAAGTGCGGAGGGAATTTGAAGCTCAATAGTGAGCTTGCGGATAGGACCTGCAGGACTTGTAAGAAAGCACAAAACGCGAGCCTCCCGGCACTTCCTGGTCCTGCCTTCAGTCCTTTAGTCCCCCAACCTCCAGCTTTCCAACCCAGTCCTTTAGTACCACCACAGCCTGTTTTCCAACCCAGTCCTTTAACCCCACAACAGACTGCAATCCAACCCAGTCCTTTCCCACAACAGCCTGCCTTCCAGCCCAGTTTAATCCCACAACAGTTTGCTTTCCCTCGATCTCCTCCTCAGTCTCAAGCCTTCCCCGCAGTCCAGCACACCTGTGTGATATGTTGGAAGCCCTTCCCGCCCTCAGGCCCCTCTCCCCACCCCAACCACTCCTCCGAAGTCGTCGACTTCTGCAGTGACGCCTGCAAGGCAATCTGGATCAGTACTGAGCAGGAGTGGGACTTCGGACGCTCAATCCCTGACAACGCCCAGTTCTGCATGATGTGTGCAATGGTCCCTGTGCCCGGGCGAGCCATCGGCCTACCCTGCGATTCTCTCAACCACATCTTCTGCTCTCTCAGCTGTTTGTCTCTGTATCAAAGTGAACAAACGAGTAAGGGAAAGCCGCTGGTGTGTCCCAGCTGCAGAGTGCCGATAGAGGCGCAGGTGTGCACTGGGTGCGGAGGGAGTGGGGAAATGATGCAGCTTTCTTGCGGACACCCCTACTGCAGTCGCTGCTTTGCAGTGTGCACGGCAGTTAGATGTGTGCGGTGCGGACCTTTGCCTAGGCACTAACTCTCTTTACTAGTTCTATTGAAGTAGGACTTAGATCGCTTTGTTGCTTGTACTACTGTTGGCAATCAGTCCACACAGCGCTACTGTCCAGGCAAATAGCTTGGTGAAGTTCTCACAGGTATGTGTGGTGGCCATTCACACAGCCTTATAATAGGAATGAGGCTGGGTCCTCTGGACATCTCCGCCGGAGGCTTCCTCACCCTACTGATGCGTCTCCTGTCTACCCGCAACCGCCAAATCGCCACAGGCGGCAGTCTCGTCGGCCTGCTGGTGCTCATCCGCTGGTGGCAGCGCCGCTCTTCCAGCACCGACGTCTCTGGCAAAGCCGGCGAAAGGAAGAAAGCCGCAGTCTCCAGAGGCAACGTAGACGCTCTGTTTTGGAAGCGACTTGTCGGTCTCCTGAAGCTGATTTTCCCTACTTGGAAATCTATGGAAATCGTGAACCTGGGCATGCTGTCCGTCCTGCTGGTTGTGCGTACCTCTCTGAGCATATCAATATCCACCCTGAATGGCAGGATTGTGAAGGCGATTGTGGGCAGAGACTTCACTATGTTCATCAAGCGACTTATTAACTTGGCGATGTACTCTGTGCCTGCTTCGTTGGTCAACAGTGGACTTGACTACCTCAATCACAAGCTTGCGATTCAGTTCCGCACCCGGCTTACGCTGCACCTGAATCAGCGCTATTTGCAAGGTATGGCCTTTTACAAGATGTCCAACTTGGACAGTCGCATCACCTCTGCAGACCAGCGCCTGACGCAGGATATAGACCGCTGGGCTCGCTGTCTCAGCAACCTTTACTCCAACGTGAGCAAGCCAGTGCTCGACTTGGTGCTGTTCTCTATGAAGCTGTCGGAACTCGTAGGGTGGGAAGGCCCGGCTTGGATCATCTTTTGGTACTTCATTTCCGGAATCGTCATTCGATTCATATCGCCGCCGTTCGGCCTCCTGACCGCCCGGGAGCAGAGACTGGAAGGAGTCTTCAGAACCGCTCATTCTTCTCTTGTGGCGAATTGCGAGGAAATCGCCTTCTACAACGGGAACTCTTGGGAAAAGAACCGCATCAGTTCCGCGCTTCAAACGCTGGTCAGCCACATCAACTCCACCCTGTCCAAGCGCTTCTTCATGGGCACTGTGGACTCCATGATAGTCAAGTACGGCGCCTTCATCAGTGCTTACGGAGTGCTGGGCCTGCCAGTCTTCGGACCCAACCGGCACAAGTACTTCGCGAAGATTGGGAACGACCCGAGCGCGATTACCCGGGACTACATCCGAAACAGCTCCATGCTGATGAACTTGACCAAAGCCATCGGCAGAATCGTGGTGTCCTATAAGGATTTCCAGCAGTTGGCAGGGTTCACCACCCTAGTGTCTGAAATGATGGATGTGATGGATGACTTGGGCAAGGGGCAGATTTCCAGGACGATGGTGGAGGGGTGTCCTTACAATAACACCACTCGTGGGACGTATGAGCTGTGCGACTTCATTCGATTTGAGGACGTGCCCATTGTTACTCCTAATGGGGATGTACTGGTCGAGAAGTTGAACTTCGAGATCAAGGCAGGCATGCACACCTTTATCCAGGGTCCAAACGGCTGCGGTAAAAGCTCTCTCTTCCGAATCCTTGGAGAACTCTGGCCTTTGTTCGGAGGGAAGCTGTGCAAGCCGCCCATGGACCAGCTCTTCTATATCCCGCAAAGACCGTATCTGCCCACTGGGTCGCTGCGGGACCAGATTATCTACCCGCATACTCCGGAGCAAATGGGGACGAGAGGGATATCAGATGCTGATTTGCAGAAGCTTCTCGAAGTCGTCAATCTCCCAGACCTAGCCCCCAACCGTGGCGGCTTCAACCAAGTCGAAGAATGGAACGACACTCTCAGCGGCGGGCAGAAGCAGCGCGTAGCCATGTGCAGACTTCTATACCACCAGCCCAAATTCGCCATCCTAGACGAGTGCACGAGTGCTGTCAGTTCAGACGCGGAAGGCGCTATTTACCAACACTTCAAGAAGTGCGGAATCACACTGATTACGGTCAGCCATAGAGAGTCACTCATGAAGTACCATGAGTATGCACTCAAGTTGGATGGGGAACGCGGGTGGGACTTCGTCAAGATCATCCACTAATTTAGGATTCAGTAGACGCGTTAAGGACTGAAAAAGTCGAAATGTGCCATATCATGTCTTTCTTACTACCCAGTGGAAATGAGTCTATCTGCCACCTCCAGTCAAAACCCAGTGGGCTTAAAAGTAATGGAAGCCACAAGATGTCCCTACCCCGATTGTTCCAAACTCTTCAGCAGCCGCTACAACCTGAAGCAGCACATCAACTCCCACCACCTCCACATCAAGCCCTACAAATGCACCTACTGCGAGAAGTGCTTCAGCTACAAGCACTCCATGCAGCATCATCAGTATGCACATGAACTAGCGCAGAGAGAACAGTACAGCGGGACTGTGGAGGGTCTGGACCTGTGCAAACTACTGGAAAGGAGTAAGGACGAGGACTTGTGTCCTTATGCGAGAAGCCGGGTGAAGAGGATGAAGAGGAGGAACAGAGAGTTGGGGCAGTTTGAGCTGCTGCCGCTGATAGGGAGTGAGGAGCAGACTGCCAAGCTGCCGGAAATCGACTTTTCGCAGTCCTCTAACACCCTTTAGTTGCGAGGTTCGGAGGATCTGTGTAGCATGAACTGGCTCTCGCTATAGAAAGACTTATGAGATATGTAAACTCATACCAACCAGTCCTAAAGAAATAGGGACATGGCAATAATGCAACTCTCTGTTCCAGCAATCTCTAAGGTCACAAGCACGTTCCCTGGAGCCAGGGAGCTAAAAGAAGCGCTGGGTGGGGCGGATCCACTGCAGGCGGTTCTCAGTGGTAGTAGCGTCCATAAAGTAAACGCCGTACCACAGGCCTTCGGAGTCTTCCATCACGGCGTAGATCAGACTTGTCGACCAAAACACGTCCGGACCATTAGGGTCGCAGAAGTACTTGTCGTTAGGCACATCAAGCCAACCCCACACTATATCTGGACAGAAGGGCACTGTAATGAGCTGCAGACCATATAGCCACAGCCACTCCCTCATAGTCTCGTAATCAGCGCCTTGGTCGTCAAAATCCTGCAAATTGTAGTTATACCTGACGTTTCCATTCCAATTATTCAACTGATGCTGGTAAGTCGCATACATGTCCGGGTCACACCAATGCTGCCAGTCCTCTGAATACATGGGAATATCCGCAGCATTGTAGAGATACCGGTCATCCGAGAAGTACAGTCCATAGCTGCCATACTCGCTGGGAGTGGTGCAGTTAATGAAGTCAGGGTAGTAGGAAGTCGTATGCACGGAAAGCAGCATGTGCGCTGCAGAGATGTACTCATCCCTGCTAGTCGGCAAGCCCACCATCTTCTGGAAGTACCTCAGCATGAAGGTCGCAGCCATAGCGTTTGACTCCGCCCAGGAGATATGTGGGTAGTACACTCCACTCCCCGTCCACCAGGCCAGGGCTGCTAGGTCCCAAAAGGACCAGGTGAACTGGTCGTCAAAGAGGGAGTAGCACTTCGTGTGGCCTTGGCAAGTGATGTCGTAGCGACCCACGTTGAAGCTGAATGCGACAAGAGGCAGGACAGCGAACAGAGACAGGACCATTTATAACTAGGACGGGCTGGGAGTTTATATATGGCTATGGAAGATCGCGGAAGATACCCTAAAATGGGGCCTTAGTAGCGAGTCACGATGAGTTTGCTGAGCTTCCAGACCTTCTTGATGCGCCTGGCGATGGCCTGGATGCTGGGACGGTACAGGCAGAGGTAGAGGATAGACACGAGTAAGCAGTACCCTGTGGTCACACCAGCAAGTAGCTGTTGGGCGCGGACAAGGGAACTGTCTTTGGAGTCTCGCAAAGACTGCACCTGGGCGAGCTGGCAAGCCCCTGTGACTGCCCCTAGGGCTCTGCTGTGCTCCAGCAGTCCCCAGTCCTCCACTCCCCTCAAGTACACCAAGTCTCCCAAAGTTTGAAACTCACAGGACCGCAGGCCAAGTGCAAACTCAGGCCAAGCCACGCTGCATTGGTACTGCCCCCTGCCTTCGCTTATAAACCGCTCAAATAGTCCTTTCCGTCTGCTCTGTATTTCCGCTTGCACCCAGTCCAGTGTATCCTCAGGAGTGAGGTAGACCTGACCATTGGGTACTAAGTCCAGGTAAGAAGGCTGGGCCCACTGCTCCTTCAGCCACAGACCTCCCAGGCGAAATAGACTGCGCACAGCCATCAGTCCTTCTGCCTTTGTCAGGTAGTCCTGCTGACTGCTGGCTACTCCCTGGTTGCCGAGAGCGTTGACTCCTAGGTAAAACCCTATGGAGATTGCCAGCAATAGGAGGAGCTTCCAGGCGAGCGACCACCACTCCCGGGGAAGTCGCACATGCAGTTTGGCTTTCAAGCCGTCGGCCTGGAAGCGAGACTTGAGTTGAGCGGAATTGAGAGTCTGGGAAAGGTCGTGGCCATGTTCGCGTTCCAAGCGATCCAAGCACTTCGCCTTGGCCTCCAGCACTTGTGCGAGCTGCATGTCGAAGAAGAAAGCCCACACTCCCAGGGACGCCCGCTGAATGCTCACAAGTGCAGGGATCAGCAGACCGCAGCACAGCAGGAAAAGCCCTGCGAACAGACAGCAAAGGATTAGCAAGTGAGTTTGGAATTGGGTGATGTATTGGCTTTCTTGGGTGAGATAGACGCTGAGACTGCGGTTGAGGGCGGTGAGAGGGTCGGAAAGGCCGTTGCGGTAGAGGTAGTAAAGGGCAGGAGAGGACAGAGTAGGTGGGAGGAGGGACTGACTGACAGCAAGGCCCTGTGTGGAGGTTACATTGCTAATCAACTCGCCCAAAGCCTCTTCCAGCTGTCGCTCCAGAACAGTATCCACATCACTCCTGCGGGCCCAGGTGAAAAACTCCCTATGTTCAGAGTGCAGAAACAAGGCCAGTCGATTCGTTCCATCTACTAATAGCGTTTTCAGCTCTACCAAACTTTGAGTGTGATTCCCCACTCCCTGCGCTATCTCTGCCCAGGCTCCACTCTCCGCCCGAGTCAGCAAATCTGCGTCTCTCGCCAGGTCGCTCAGTGCAATGAAGTCGTAAGGCGCTTGCAAGAACTGAGAAACCACAGGGTCCGGCTCTACATTTGCAATATACACCTGAATGTAGGCTAGGACTCCAAGGCTGAAAGCGACCAGCAGGACAGTGAGTGCTAACAGCACTATCTCGAGTAGCTTTAAAGCCTGATTGGCCTTGCGGAGGAGGGAAAAGTCGGTTTGGCTGGAAGAGCCGGACTTGCGGGCGTACAAAGTGTGCATGATAGTGTTGAAGGAGGCCAGGTTCATGTCTGTCTTGGCTGTGTCTTTGGTGAAGTCTGCGTCTGCTTTGGCAGTGGGGACTTCAAGCTGAGAGTGAGGGATGGGCGCGTAGGTGAGTTTGCGAGATGGGGAATAGCTGAAACTCGCATCTGGCTTGCCATCCGGCTGCGCTGAAGACATACTCACAGGACTGCGCTCTTCAGCACTAAAGGTCAACTCATGTTTTTCATGAGAGCCCGCGTCCAGCCTCCATTTCTGCATTTCTGCTTTGTCAGTAAACACCATCAGAATGTCAATGTTGACCCGGTTTATGACTGAGCGGGCGATCATTAAATTTAGGCTTCGAGTACTGGACCTAGCTTTGAAGGCCTTAAATAAGTGCTTCGCTGCCTCGATTTCACTGAAAAAGGGAATGAGGTCTTCCACGGATTTGCCTTGTAGGTTCACATAGTCACCCAACACTGCCTCCGGAAAGCCATCCGTGTGCACATATATCCGCCGCTCCGGCGACAACAGAGCGATTTCCCTTCCATTTCCACGTGCTCTAAGCGCCACGATGAAGAACGGATGTCCACTGAGTGCTGTGCACTTCATACTTGAGTACATCTCAATAATGTTCCCATTCAGCTTTCTCATGAACACTGTGAACGGCAGTTCTATCACAGGAGATGCACACTTGTCCAGGAACTTCCGCATGTGATTGTGGTGGTTTTGATAGAACGGCGGAGGGACAAGTTGATTAACATCCAGCCCCACCAAAGCAGCGACTGAAGGGTAGCCCAGTGTGTGTGCAGCTTCCACGTTGGCAAAGGTGACAGTGCCGAAGGAGCTGTGGGCGCCTGAGACGATGAGGAGGCCGTTGGTTTCGTTGAAGTAGGTGAAGTGTTGGCTGTGCTGTTCGGTCTGAGCGGTGCGCACTTGCAACTGAAGTTCAGTTTCTGCCTTTTTTAGCACGCTTTCCGCCTTGATGCGGTCATTGCACAGGTCTCGCAGGAAGGTGCCGAAGAGGCGCAAGCCACTCGGGCTTTTCGGGTACTTCTTAGTCAAGTCCTCATATAGGTGCTTTAGTTCCTTCAAAGTCAAGTCAATGCGAGTGATCAGCCGCTCCATTCGACTCCACACCAGTGCGCGCGAACTGACTTCAGACCAAAAGCTGAGCAGCAGGAAGCAGAACTGCTCATCATACTTCTTGGCCCTCTCTAGTAGTGTCTGGTAATTGACGAAGTCCACCTCTTCATGGTAGTCGCAGTGCTCCGTGCTCAACTGTTCTCTAAGCTGGAATTCCTGGAAATCTTCCCATAGTGTGGAGGCGCAGTTCAAAGCTTTGGCGAGTTTTATGCGACTCAGACGTTCATCTTGCATAAAGTCCAGACAGAAGTGGGTTTCCCATAGAACCACAATCTTACGCTTGCTGCGGGTAGAGGCGAAATCTGCGTACTCCAGGAGAATGCTGGCAACGCCGAGTTTGTCACTAGGAGCCAGTTGGGAAATCTGCCAGCGCAGAGCCAATTCCTTCTCATATAGTCCATTCTCCTGGCTCTTTTGGCTAACCATAGAAGCCAGCAGGTCCATGCGTCTGGTCATTCCATAGCGTAGAAAATACAGAGTCGGGATTGTCAACACTAGAAATAGGGACAGAGTAACAGAGGCATCGTCCAAAAACAGTCCTACTATAAAGCACAGACTTGCCAGAGCGGTAATACCGTATCTCACTACTAATAAGTAGTTGAAAAACTGGTGATAGTAGGGCATGTACCACACAATGAGTCCAGTGAGCAAAGCACACAGCGCAAACAACAGAGACTTGTAGGCGACCCAGTGGAAGTCTTGCAGGGAAAAGTGCAAAACAACCAGGAAAGTTGAAATTAGCCGCTCTAAGACCTGGAGAGTGCAGTGGGTGCATGCACCCCGCAAGCGTGAGTTTTCCAATAGACTGATATTGAACAGAAACAATGACTCCAGCAGGCCTAAAGCCAAGACTCCCAGTCCTACCCAGCCTAAATATAGCCCGGTGGAGCCGGAATGCAGCTGTACCGAGGATATGTTATTGTATTCAGGCATGTTGCGAGTGGAAAGGATTGCGTATTTCAGCAAAGCCACTGAGCTGCACAGAGCCGGGATATACAGCAATCTTGCAACTGCCCAGGTCGGCAGCAAAAACCCATACTTCGCAATCCGTCTGTTACATTTGCCAAACTGGTACTGCTGGTAAACCAACAATAGTAGCGAAGCGCCCGCCCCAAAGACCAGTCCAATAGTCGTATAGATCCAGTAATCAAAGAACCCTGAATCCACACTTAACTTGTCCAATCGCACCTTTGCCAGCAGTCCCCATGCAGGCCGAGTCCCTGCCCACCCTGTGAACTCCGCTGTTTCTGCATACACAAGGCTGATAGTCTGCAAAGTCCGCACACAGCACTCCACACAGTGCAGGACATAGTAGGAAAGGGCTGGAACTGCCGTCTCCGAGTCTGAATGAAAACTGAGTACTTTGAACAAAGCATCTCTCCAACGGCTGGTGGTAAGGTCTGACTTGGTGGATGATAAGGCGACTTCAGCGTCTATTAGCAAATCCATACAGAGACAATATAAAGGGAAATATATGGAAGGACGGTACCACCTGCTCAGTGACTACTCAGGTGTAGCTGATTCTCGCAGTGGCTACCCGAGTCTGGAGGACCCTCGCGAGGTGGAGATGTCGCGGGTCACGCCTGAGGTGAAGCAGCCGGCTGGAGTTATTGAGTGCGCAGGCTGTAAAATGCGGCTCGGATTTCCACGTGGAGCGACGGTTGTCAAGTGTCCGAAATGTTCGTCTATTACGGCTACTGAAAGCATCAGTCGAACTCGCTGTCCCTTCTGCACATTGGAAGTTATGTACCCGAGCAAGGAGACAGTACTAGCATGCATATGCGGCATGTCCTTTAGAGTCGGCTAAGAACTAACATTCCCCAGTGACTTTACGCATATAGCAGTAGTTGCCTGTAGTCTGGAGGAAGAAGCAGTCCTTCGTTTGAAATTGCATTGGAGCTACTAACATTGATTTAGTCCCTAGCGTTAGTCCAGACGTCTGCAAGCACCCAGTCAAAGTCCCACTCAGTCGGGATGTACTCTCTAGTCGTCATCGGCGAGAAGGCAAAGGGTGGTAAGCCCTCAGTGGTCGGGCCGGATATCCCCCAAAATCCCACTCTCTCCATCAGTTCCTTGGATGTCACTTTCGCGTCTGTGCTACCGTACATCGCTAGATCTTGTCGAGAGCTGATAGAGCGGTCAGGACTGCAGGGCTGCAAAGGGTCCGCAGGCGCACAGTGCTGTGGGTTGAAGCCATTGAAGCGCAGCACTCGCTGAAAGTCTGCGAGAGATGTTATATTCCCCTGTAGGAGTGCAAATTGGTCACGACGGAGAGTATTAGAGGAAAAGGCGGGAGTAGTGGATAATGCGGGGTTATTATAGGAAGCCCAATAGCCTGTTCCTTGCAGATAGGCGGATTTGTCTTCGTATCGAGTGTATCCAGGAGCAGTTTCCAATACAAAAAAGGCTTCTCGCATCGGGTCTTCCTCATATTGCTCGAAGTCCAGGATCATCCAACTTGAGGAATAAGTGTCGTCGTTGTTTTGCAGGAAAGTGTCTATGAACTGCAGGGCGGTTGCACTGGTTCTGGCAGCCTTTTGAAGTCTGTAAAAGGCGAATAGGCCTGCATTTTCATAGTTGTTAGCCATGGACATGTCCGTTTCAAGCGAAGTTTCCATGACTGCAATACCTTTGGAAGTCAGCACGAAGTCATCTGTGGAGGAAATGGCTCCAGGGTAAGACGACATTATTTCCGCGCCTTCCGGCCACTCATAAGACTTTATCACTCTGTTCATTTCCCTGTAGTCCTCCATCGTCGCATGGCCGAAGTAGATTTCCGCCCCCACCGTTTTAATGAGTGCAGAGCAGCGAGGATACAAGCGAGACGCCCCAAGGAAAGAACGGCTATTCTGAGCGACAGTGAACAGGTCACTAATACTGCCGTCTGTGTTAATGAAGTAGAGGTCTTGCAGAGTGAGGCCGGCTTGCATAAGGTTAGCGCCGTCTAGGACGCCTTCTAACTGGGCTCTGAGCCCTGCAAGGACTGGGTCTGGAGAGCTGGTGATTAAGGTGAGCAGGGCGGAGTCTCTCTGGGAGTAGTACTCGTATAGAGATTCGAAGTCGCCTGCATACACTTCGAACATGTTGTGGAGGTGACTGAGAATGAGGGGACCGGTCAATACGCCTTCAGCCAGGCCTGCAGCGTAGTAGCCTAGGACACCTGCTTGGTGTCTGATGTGGAGTCTATTCCACCCTGTGCTTTCGATCTCTTCCTTGAAAGTCCCTTCTGCCAGGCAGTCTGATCCTTCATCTGATATCACTAAAGCCTCGCCTGCATCCACTACACAGACAGTGGGTTGGAAACTTCCTTCGTAGGTCAGTGCATACTCACGACTTGCGAAGAAAGGCTTCGCTGAGTACTGAGCAAGCACTTGTCCCAGATACACCCACAGCAGTCTCCCTAGCATTACTAACGATAACTGAAACGCATTGTCAAGGGCAAGGACTGACACTTATACCCTCAGGCCAGAAAAGGTCTGCTGGTTGCTGCGCGGCTAATAATATGGCCCAGAAGGCTGCATTAGCGAACTACCAAATCTTGCAGACACTGGGAACTGGGTCTTTCGGCAGGGTGCGGCTGGCGAAGGAGACAGCAACTGGGAAGTTCGTAGCTCTGAAGATCCTCAAGAAGGCGGAAATCCTGCGGCTGAAGCAAGTGGACCACATCCTTTCAGAGTTCAGCATCCTGAGAGGCCTCTCCCACCCCTTCCTCGTAAACTTGCTGGCCTACACGCAGGACGAGCGCTACCTCTACCTCGTGCTGGAGTACATTCCCGGCGGAGAGCTGTTCACCTACATGCGCAACTTGGGGAAGTTGGAGGTGGACCAGTCTCGCCTGTTCGCTGCGCAGATTACGCTTATGTTTGAGTACTTGCACGGCAAAAATATTGTCTACCGCGACTTGAAGCCTGAGAACTTGCTGCTGGATCCCGAGGGCTACCTCAAACTCACGGATTTCGGCTTCGCGAAGGTAGTGGAGAGCCGCACGTACACTCTGTGTGGCACGCCTGAGTACCTAGCGCCTGAAATTCTGCTCAACAAGGGGCACGGCAAGCCTGTGGACTGGTGGACGCTGGGGATATTCATATATGAGATGCTCGCAGGAATTGATCCCTTCAGCGACGACGACCCGATGGCAATATACCAGAAGATACTGAAAGGCAAGGTTCGCTTTCCACGCAATTTCGAGAAAAACGCAAAAAGCCTGGTGAAGCACTTGCTTGTAGCGGATCTCAGCAAGCGCTTCGGCAACCTGCGAGGCGGCCCTACAGATGTGAAGGGACATCGGTGGTTCGCAGGACTCGACTGGGAACGGCTCCTGTCCAAGAACTTGCCAATGCCCTATAGGCCTCCGCTCAGAGGACCAGGCGACACCACCAACTTTTCCCAGTATCCAGACTCAGACACGCTTTCCCCGCCTGTACGCGCAGCTGACAACCCGTTCGAGGACTGGTAGTTAAAGCCATAGTACAGGCATATACTAGAGTGCGAAGGCCCGCAGCAGGCGACTGGACTTGCTCATGGTTATCACCCGCTCTCCCTTGGAGGCGAATAGCGCCGCTCCTTTCGCATATGGAGATTTGTGGGGACGGTCTGGGTCGCAGGCACTGAGGCGTCTGCGAGTGGTGGTGGGAACTGGTTGGAGTCGTAGAGTGGCTGCGAGGAAAGTACGCAGTCGGTCTCGGGAGTGAATGAGGTTGGGGTGAGGGTCGAGACCTGGGTGGACGATGGATAGGCGGCTCGAGACTACTGGACGCTTGGGAGAAAGCATGAGACTTTTTTGGGCCTTCTCGCGGTCGGTCTTAACTAGTGGCATCTTCTGTCGGGTCGTTGGAGGCTTCCTGGCGGTAGCGAATGGGGACGGAGTGAGTGAGGGCGTAGGCACAGTGCGAGTGGTCTGCATCAATGAACTCTGCGGGCCAGGCTCCCAGACAGGAGTGGGGTCATATGTCCTCAAAGCCTCGGAGAGGTAGTCTTGGTCCACCAGCAGAGAGGACGCCTCTGATATACTCGAGTCTGTGCCCACGGCTCTTCTTAGCAGGATCGCTTCTTTATTGGTTCTCATTTCCAGGCAGTAATACAGCCAATGCGTAGAGCTTACCCAGCAGTGCTGCACGTTAATAACTGCTCATACTCTGAATTGAAGACGTCCGAAAAGTGAACCCAACAGAATCTATAGACATAGAGGGTCTAAACTGCAGGAATCTCTATAGGACAGGCCGCTGCTTATCTGTGCATATATTTCACTTGGCTACACAGGCTGAATGCAGTAAAACACAGTTCGTCCGTGCAGGGCAAAAGGAAGGCTGTCACCATGCTTAGCAGTTATTCCATGTTCAACAACACGTTCCAGTCCGGCTTCCTGAGCATCCTATACAGCATCGGGGCCAAGCCACTACAGATCTGGGAAAAGACTGTACGCAACGGACACATCAAGCGACTCACAGATACAGATATACAAAGTTCGGTCTTGGAAATTATGGGCTCGAACGTGTCCACTACGTTTGTGACGGCGCCTGCAGACCCAAAGCAGACGCTGGGCATCAAACTGCCGTTCTTGGTGATGATCATCAAGAACTTGAAAAAGTACTTCACCTTCGAAGTGCAAGTGCTGGACGACAAAAACGTACGCAGGCGATTCCGCGCCTCCAACTACCAAAGCACAACCCGAGTCAAGCCCTTCATCTGCACCATGCCCATGCGCCTAGACGAGGGCTGGAACCAGATCCAGTTCAACCTTTCCGACTTCACGAGACGAGCCTACGGCACTAACTACATTGAGACACTGCGAGTGCAAATCCATGCGAATTGCAGGGTGCGGCGCATTTACTTTTCAGACCGCCTCTATTCGGAGGAAGAACTACCTCCCGAGTTCAAACTTTTCCTGCCAGTGCAGAAGCAGTAGTAAACCTGTCTGCTAGTTGTTAGGTGCGGCTGCAAAACGAGGTGCATTATAGTTTAGCAATTTTATATATAGGAAGAGAAATGCTCATTTGCTTGTCTCCACATAGTTTAGTGCTCAGTTGATTCAGAGGTTCGCATAAAGTCTTTGTGGACTGATGAAATGCAGATTTTCAGTTATTGCTTCAGGTAGGAAAATCGGAAGTCGCCTAACTGCCGTATGCTGTGCTACGCCCAAAACCTTCGATTTATGGACGTACACTGCTTAGTCTTTATAAGAAAGGTAATCGACTTCCGACGTTTCCTGTTTCCAATGTCTCCATTACATTGGATTTTAGCTAAAAGTTCCCGATAACATGCATCCCAAAGCGCAAATCCCCACTGAAAGGTGGTCTATAGAAGGCTGCCTCGGCCAAGGAGCTTCCAGCCTCGTCTACCAAGGTGACTTTTACCCAGGCAGAGACAGGGCCACCGGCCGACTCGCCGCCCTCAAAGTCCCTAGGACAGAGGCTGATCGGATCTCGATACATAGAGAAGCGGAAGTTCTTGGGCAGCTGAAGGAGTGTCCATGTAGGAACTAAGCAGATGTGCCGAAAATCATAGAGTGCAAGTTTGATGAAACATATCAGTTTATCGCTATGGATGTGGTGGGGCAAACACTGGAGGCGCTGAGTCGAAAGAAGCCCTTTTCTCCCTTGACTGTAGCTATGATCGGAGTGCAGCTTATCAGTGCTGTGGAAGGTCTGCATGCAGCAGATTTCCTCCACCGCGACATTAAGCCTGACAACCTGGCCTCTGCCTTCCAGGCTGCTGATTCTTCCCTCTACCTCTTAGACGTCGGAGTGGCCTGCAAGTACAAAATCTGCGGCTGCTGTGTCCGATATGCAGAAGGCGTTCCCTTCACTGGGAACTACGCCTTCTGCTCCTGCAGTGTCCTCAAGGGTGTTAAGCCCTCTCGCAGAGACGACCTGGAGTCCCTGGCCTACGTCCTGGTCTATCTGCGCAGCGGGTTTCTGCCGTGGAACAAGCTGGACAGTGACAAGCCTGCGAGTCGATCGAAACACTTGGAGAAAAAGCTGCAACTCAGTCCCTCAAAGGTGTGTGCGGGGATGGAGGCGGAGCACCAGCAGTTCCTGACTTACTGCCGCGCTCTGAGCTTTGACGAACAGCCGAATTACCATCTCCTCAGAGGACTTTTCCAAGACTTGGCGGTGAGGCTGGGCTTCACTGGCCTTTGGGAGTACAGTTGGCTGCAAAGGCAACCCTCCAAGACCAGTGAAGCCAGAAGAGAGGGACGGGCGGCCACTTCTCATGGACCCAAGGAGCGAAGGAAGACCGTGCACCAGTGTTCTCCCAGTCCTGTGCTGGCTGTCTCGCCGCTACCTCGCCTTCCTAATAGTGACTTCGGCGTCCGAAGATGCAAGAGAAGGCCCAAAATCACTGTAGTGAAGTTGAGTGGAGAGGACATCCTGACTCCTCTCATTCCTGCCATACTCAACATCGATTCAGTGAGGCGGAAACTGAAGGAAGCGAGTACTACTTTCCAAGCTAATTAACTTCCTGTCTGTTTCATTGCAAAACGCCTTGCGATATACGCCAAATTCCGTCAGTTATTGAAATTCACTGATGTAGCAATAATATGCACGCACATATACCTGCAGAAAAGTGGGAAGTCGAGCAGGAACTGGGCCACGGCACTTTCAGTGTCGTGGTGCAAGCCCGCGACAAGTGTTCAGGACAGATTGTGGCCTTGAAGTACGGGAAAACGGAGACAGGACGACAGTTGATAGCGAAGGAAGCGGAAGTTCTGATTAGCCTGAGAGGCTGTGCCTGTGAGGTGTAAGCAGATGTGCCGCAGTTAGTGGCGGTAGGCGAGGGAGAAACCCCCTACATTGCTATGGAGATGGTCGGGAAGTCCTTAGAAAGTGTGAGGAGAGAGCGGCCTTTTTCAGCCTTGACGATTGCTCAGCTGGGTGCGCAGCTGATTGAGTCCTTTGAATCCCTGCACAGTGCCAATTACATCCACAGGGATGTCAAGTGCGACAACCTTGCGCTGGCCTTGGACTCGTCCGACCCCCGCATTTTTGTCATTGACTTGGGAGCTGCGACTCGGTACAAAGTGAACGGTATGCACATTCGATACGACGAGAATTCCGGCTTCACTGGGAACCTCACCTTTTGTTCCCTGAACGTCCTGCAAGGCATTCGAGCTTCTCGTAGAGACGACTTGGAGTCGATCGCCTACATCCTCGTCTACCTGTTCAGAAACACTCTGCCCTGGTCTCATATCAACACTGAGGATACGAGAAAACGAGATGAACAGATGGACATCAAGCTGGACACCACGTCCTCTCAACTGTGCAGAGGGCTGGAGCCTGAGTATAAGCACTTTTTGGACTATTGCAGAGGACTGAAGTACGAAGAACAGCCAGATTACAAGTATGCGAAGGAACTATTCATGAGACTCGCAAGCAGACTCGGCTTCCGCGGCAACTGGCAGTACGACTGGACGCCCAGGCCGAAAGCAGCCCTGCAGCCGCCTGCAAAGGAGCGCAGAGCCTCACTGCAGCTCCTGCTGAACGGCAAGGATATAGTCGCTCCCTCTCCAGGCCAGCTGCTTACTGATTTGCACGGCTCTACATCCAGCGGTACAGCAGGCAGCGCCTCCCCCATACCTGATTCCTTACAGGCTGCAGCCCGTAGTCGTCCTCGCATAGTGGTGATGCAGCCGCCGCCCAGTGAAGAGCCACTTACACCGCAGGTGGCGTTTGAACACAGCATTGCAGGAGTGCGCAGGATGTCCAGCACTCCCTCTTAAGTTGATATAAATGGACAGGGCGAGCGCTGTGGTGCGTGAGGGCTGGATCAACAAGGAGTCGCGCTTCATGAAGAAGTGGAGACGGCGCTGGCTTGTGCTTACGAATACGCAGCTGTGCACGTACAAGACAGAGCGGTCATACTCCTCCCCCACTGAAACAGTCGTGTTGAAGGACTGCTCCACAGTGAAGAGTGCGGAAGAGGACACCAATCAGCCCTTTTCCTTCCGAGTGGAAACCGCAGCCCGAGTCTTCTTCTTCGTAGCGCAAGACGCAAGTGACAAGGAAGGGTGGATTGGAGCCATCGGCAGGATGATGGTACGTCCCACAGTAATGCAAGAGGAAGCAGGAGAAGCCTAATAACTGTGGACTAGGCGAGTAGAATAAGGCTATAGGTCCGAGAAGTAATGGCAGGGTTCAGACCTCTCGGGACTGCGGACGATGTGGCGGGCTTCAGCTTCAAGCAGAGACACGGGAAGGTGAATTGGAGACAAGTGGAGGACTTGGATTTGAACCATGTGCTGCAGACTGGGGATGTGGATGCGGTGCATGCGGTGCTGGAGAACCTCACCTATGCTTTGCTGGAGAGGGAGGATTTGGCTCGGCTTTCTGATGCCAAAGCCGTGCAGCTTTTCAAACTTTTGCAGCTCTGTCTCGAGTACCTCCTCAACGTCCAAAACTCCCTCTACTCCCAATTCCAGCACGTCCAATCCCAACACTCAGACGCCAAAGTTCAAACCACAGCACTCGAAGGCAAAGTCCACTCTCAAGAAAAAGAGATAAACGCTCGCACGCAAGAACTAGCCAGCAAGCGCAAAGCCCTGGTTTCCTACGAGTACTTACTGCGCCAGCCCTCTACTTCCGCTGCAGCCGCTCAGGCACTCACCCGTGCAAACGCTGTCAAGTGTTCCTCCTGCGGGAAACTTTTCCTGTCGAGGGAGTACTTGGACAAGCACGAGTTGAGGAGACATGCAGTGAGGAAGGAGCCTGCGTCTCCGAAGCAAGATCAAGCGTTTGGAGCGATGCTGGACACTATGAAGGCGATTCTGTCTCAGAACTTGGCGGTGGTGAGTGAAGCGCATGCAAGGGAAATCGAAGCAATGAAAACTGCTTTTGAACGGAAACTGCAAGACCTTGAGTCTGCCCGGCTTTCCTTGGAGGTTCGCAGGACTGAACTCGAAGCAGCTCCTCAAGCCAATGCTGTTAACGACCTGGTGCTGCGGGAACTGATCAACACGCAGAACGAAATGAGGAGAGTGCTGGAGGAAAGGGACCACTTGGTGATGGAGCAGATGAAGCAAGCGGAGGACCAGCGGAGAAGACAGGAGGAGTTGGATAAAGAAAGACAGCAGTCCTTGGAGCACAGACTCACACTACTAGTGCAGAATCAGCTTCTCGCTCATTTGCCCGCTGAGCCTATGCGGGAACCTCCTAGGGAGGTCCAGCCTCAACCTGTGAGAGTGGTACTCAAGCCGCCTGCACCAGCAACACCCGAACAGCCTGAGTCTCTCCCTGTAGAGCCTCCGCCTCCTACTCACCTTCAACTCAGAGTCCAGCGTCCCCCTATCAGTTCGAATGCTGGCGACGTAGAGGAAGACGAGCCGTCGCCCAGTAGCATCGCAGCTGCTCTCGCACCTGAAGGGAAAGTGCTAGACAGTGAAGAACTGCTCCCTGTGGGTCAGCGAAGGGAAGGCATCGCTGCAGGCTTGATCGACAGTCTGAACAGCAGAGACGCTGGGGACCTGGAGTTGAAGGATGAGGATGACGAACTGACCTCCGCAGCACAGCAGTTAGGCGTGGACCTGGGGAAAGAGCCGGACTTGGCCTTTGTAGTGCGTGCTTTCGTTGGAAACCTGAGGAAGAAACTGGGCAGTGGGAGACTGGTGGGAGTGTACAAGGACAAACTGGCGAAACTCAGACAGCAGAGAACTGAGCCGATATGCATAGCCTTCCTAAGAGAGCAGGAAAACGAGCGACCAGTGGGCGATTTCTCGAAATTCACCTCCTTCTTCAAGCACACTGCCTTGGACTTGAAGCGGGCGAGGGACAGTCTCCGCGCGCAGCCTGCCGTGGCGCCCCGCAGACCTAGTGCTGAGGAAGTACCGATTGTGAGCAGTGTGCATGATATTGTGAGGAGGCTGCTGCCTGCCTTTCCGCAGCCAGCGCCTTTGCCTGAGCCGCAGACTGTGCCTTCTCCTAGGGTGCAGCCTCCTCCTAGAGTGCAGCCTCCGCCTATAGTGCAGCCTCCGCCTATAGTGCAGCCTTCGCCTATAGTGCAGCCTCCGCCTATAGTGCAGCCTATTCCAGCAGTGCAGCCGCCTATAGCTGTGACTAGTCCTCGAACAAACCAGTCGAGACTTCTTGTTGTCTCCCCACAAGTGCTCTCCCACCTGATTAAGGACGCACAAGGGTTTCTTGAAAAGCTGGACATCGAAACCATGCTAGACCCTGTGGAGCAGATCACCCCATCTCTCAACCTTTCCGAAGGCTCGGTTGTAGCCTACGGCCGCATCGGACGTAACGACATCGAAGAAATGAGTGAAGAAGTCCGAAAGCAGCGAGTAATGTTCACACAGAATGAAAGCATAGCCCGCAAGGTCCTGCACGTAGGACTGCTTCCCCGGCCTGCTGACTAGTAACTAGCATTCCATTTGAGATGGCGAACTACATGCCGATCGAAGAGATGTACCGAGTCACAAGGGGGATTTCCAAGGACTGGGGAATGGAGCACTACGACGCACCCAAGAAATCCCTCTTGTACAAACGTCTTCAGTTCTCCATCCCTAAGGCCATACGCCGCACTATGTCGGAAACGCGTACACGACTGGATCAAACCTTCCCGGGACCTGGCAAGTATGAACCTGATATGCGTCCTACTGTGCCTGTGCACAAGCCCTTGCTCAGAGCTGCTAAGAACTCCTTCGTTTCCACCATACTGAAGGGACCGGCTAGACCCGGCCCTGGCGCTTACTTCACTGTGGGAAAGGGAGGCTTTCTCGGGGAAGTGGATAGATCGAGGAAGCTTAAAGGACCTGCGATTGATAAGAGTGAAGGCCACAGCTTCATTTCAGAGGCTCAGTACCTGTCTCACCAGTCTCCTGGACCAGGCGCATACTCCCTCGAAACTAAAACCGCTTTCAACAAAGCGCAAACCTCAGCCTTTCGCAAGCCCAAAATCGTCAAGCCGACTTCCGTAGTAGTCCCAGGCCCCGGCCACTACTACCACAAAGACTACACGAACTTCCCAAAGGACTCCAAGGCTGTGATTGACCCTATCCGACCTCGGGCGCCCAGACCTGTGATGGGCAAAGGAAACCCGCCCACAGCTATAGAAATCCACGCCAAGCAGACTAAACAAGTGCCTGGGGTGGGAGCCTACAAAGACTACGTGACTCCGTTGCAAAGTTTCCTTAGTGACCCCAAACTTATCCACTTCGCTTCCTCACTTTCAAAAGCACCCCGCTTCCCTCAAAGCGTCTCTTCGCTCTCCTTCACCAAGGGACCTGGCCACTATAGCTTCGAAGACGACGTCGACGAGCTTAAAAAACTAATCTAGCGCTATTTGACACTCATTTTAGAGGACAAGTTAGAGTCGTCAGTCTGCTTGAGGTACTCGGCATGGCCCTATTTACTAGTGATATGGAGAGAACGTCCAAGCGCCTAGCCATGAGGTGAATGGCTGAGAAATGCGACTAAGAAGAGTCTATCGAGTCATCTGCAGGGGAAGTATGAAAGAACTGTGCTTGTGGGCACTGATGCGATCAAGAGGTGACCTTGCACGAAGCCAGCAAATTCGCCTGTGACCTCAACCTCCCCTTCTACACACTATTCCAAGCTCGACTTCAGGACTGTGTCAAGCATTTGCCTACTGCTGCTTGCCCTCAGTCCATACCTAGTCCCTCCCCTGATACTTAGAACCGTCTAAAATAGAGCTCCTACATATTGTTGAGGTTGAAACTAGCGCTGCTTAGCAGCTCTGCGCCCATGCTGGACTGTCGCTTGTCTGAGCTTGGGGCGATGTAGGTCTCTGCGTGGGCTAGGTGCAGGGCTGCCAGTTGCACTACCGCGACTTTCACCAAGAAGTCCAGCCCAATGAATAAAAACCACCCGAAGTATTCCTTAACCGAAACAAAGAATATCAAAGTGGAAAAGACATTCAGCAGACTGGCTAATTCGAAGCTGATAAAACTGCGAATGGATGCAGGTCGGAAGAGCATAATCAATCCCAGCATCGGTCCTGCAGTACTAGCAAAGGGCACCACTATCATAAACACCAATATGCCTATCCAGTGCTGATCAGACACTAGTACAAGGACGATCATTGCAGAGGCCACCAAGTCTGTGAACATACACACAAGCAGGCCGATAAGGACAATCCATGGACGGCCATGGGGTTGCTTCGAGAGCAACCACCCCAGTCTGCAGTTGCTTGGGGGCGTAGTTTCTGGTAGATGAGCCAGACTCAGGCCACTGTTCACAAGTGTGGCTCCCATCTCCGCGTCCAGTACAAGTGGCTGCCAGTGCTGAGCGTCCTTCACAAATGGTTCCACTTCTGAGTCCTGAAACTTCTTCTCATACTCAGTCACGATTAGGCCCACTTTATAGCAATAGCGTCTGGTGGTGTCAGTGTAGTTGAAGTGTTTCGCTCCTGCGTCCAACATATCATTAGTAAAGTTGAAGCTGTACCTGGTAAAGATGTAGCGGCCTGAGTGCACAGATAGCAGAGTTTGGAAGAGACAGGGCACTACCTCGAACCCGCGCTCGTTAAAGATCTGCTCATTGTAGTGCTTTGCCACTGCAGTTAAACTCCGCATTTCGTCCTGACTACTGTCTGGAGGCGCAGTGCTGAAGCTGAAATTCCTGGACACTGTGTTGAATTCATCTATGAACTGGTAGTACTGCTCCAAGTGGTCCACATCCAGGGAGTCAGCTAAGAACTGCACCATCAGGTCGCTTCTGTTCAGGCGGTGAGGACAAAAGAAGGAGCCGTCTCCATTGCAGAAGATGGACAAAGGCAGTTCTGGACGTTCGTCCCATTCCTCAATATCTTTGGCAGGGTTCATGAAGTCCAGCGCTGCATTAGTGTAGCAGCGAGACGCAGACACCTTCAGACGATTGCCCGGCTCTCGCAAATCCACTTTCCACAGTATTTCTTGATATTTCTGCACGAAGGCCCGCAAAGACACGTAACGCCTTCTCCGCTGGTACAGCAGCCACCAGTTCCCAATCGGGTGGTGCAGGACTAGGAGCACTTTCAAGACTGCGTGTTGCCACCAAGGCCAGTATATCAGTGTATTCACCCGGTCTGCGAAGTCGGCGAACTCGTCTGCTCTGACGTCATCCTCAATGCTGGAAATGGGGATGAGTGAGAGGGACCAGGGACAAGTATAGGAGTTGTTTCCCAGTAAGTAGCAACGCTTGTGGTGAAAAGGCAAATCCTCTCTAGTTAGTTCTGCACTTGCGGGGGACATTGTTTTGCCCTGGTAAGTCTTCACTTGCATTGGCACTGTGCGTTTCAGCACGAATTTGGCGGTGAAAGTGTGAGCTAGAAAGCCTAAAGCAGTGAGAGTCGCCACAGACCCTAAATAAATACCTATAGCTTTTCCCCCAAAGTAATTCAAAAATCTCTCAAACGGACTGTAACAGTGCGGATTTATTCTTGCGTCTGCATAGAAAGAGGGACATCGATAAGGACAATCGGAAGTGCCCCAGTGTTCATGAGTGTATATGCCTATCGCAGGCTTATTTGAACAATTCGAACAAGCATCTGCGTAGTCCCAGCCTGCTTTGTAATAGCCAATATCGCAGGGTCGACAGAAAGGTCCGAAGCTGCCAGGAATACATTGGAGACTAGTGAGAGTGCCGTTTTCTCCGACCTGCTGGGAACTGAGTTGGTTCGAAAACCCTCCTCCTTGGACAGACACTTTACTTTGTTGCCATCCATCTGAACAGTTCTCGTAGTTGTATTGATAACTGCTGTCTGGTCCTACTTGCACACCGATGAATTGGAACAGGATGCGGCCGCCTCCACCACCTCCACCTTGGCCCATTCCTTTACCTCCGTCTGAAAATATACTTGCAAAATTGCCTTTGAGGGACTGTGTGGTGAGCCATATACTTCCGCCAGCCCCGCCCCCAGCGCCTCTCGTTTCTACTGTAAACGGGGAATCCTCCCCATTAGCCATCACTTTTCCCTGAGTGATGTTGATGAAGTTGAGACCGGAAATTGCGATAAAGCCGCCTCCCGCCCCACCATATGATTCGGAAGACCCTCCTCCCGACCCTTCGTACCAGGTCTCGTTTTGTAGGCCGTAGGTTTTGCCTCCCCGGTTAGCTGCACACACAGTCCCATTTGCATATATTGCAGCCCCTCCGCTTCCTCCATAGCCCCCTCCACTGCCCGGGCACTCCTCTGACAAGTACATGCCTTTCCCCACTCCGTGATTGCTCTCACATCCAAGCCCAGTACTCATGACAGCCCCTTCAATCATTACTTCTTTACTGCAAAGTCCTATTCTCGCCCCCGAAATACTGCCACTGTTACTGACTTCAAGAGACTGAGTGGCAAATATGAATATAGTGAAGTTGCCTTGCAGCAGTTCAGTGACATTGGGCATGCGGAAGTCCAGCGTGTCCAGGTCCAAACACTGGTACATAGAGCTGGAGTTGAAATTCGAAGGAGGTGTGCAAGTGTTGTGTAAATTTCTTATTAATCCGTGCAGGTAAAAACTTCCTCCATCTACTATTAGCCCAATTCTATCCGCATGTAACTCTCCTGCTGATAAGATCTTCACGTGTTGGGAGTAGATTAGGATCATATTAGTATCCGCAAACCCCCTAATGTCTCCGTTTATGATTAAATGGACAGCCGAAATGTTGAGCAGTTTTCCAAAGAACAGGTAGGCACCAAAGTTCATACTGTCACCAACGGTCATACTTTCACTGTTGATGACAATCCAAGCCACGGAATATTGGCCTATCGCCGCTCCATTACCGAACTTAATCACAGGAGAAGAGACATTGAGAAAACTGGGAGTGGTGTCATTCAACCTGTCCACCGCTTCCCTAATTAAGGCATATTCGACGGAAATGGAAGCGAAATTGAGTGAGTTTTCGACGAAGTCGGGTGAGGCTGCGCCCCAATTCAGCACTTGCAGATTGACAGTGTGGTTAGCAGGCAGCGGGGTGACATTGTCAGTGTTAAAGTTATTGTTGTCCACTATGAGAGTGTTGGAGGAGTCTTCGTAGAAGGTCCCTGCACCTCCCATCGGACAATTAATGTATGTATTGGTGGAACCTCCGGATATTATCACCCGCACAGTCGGACCAGAGCCATAAATAGCCACCCGCCCCCCTCCTCCCCCATAGGACGAGACTCCTCCATCCCCTCCTGCAGCCGTCACCACCAGGTCTCCATCTGCTGCGTACGAGTCTGTGACTATGAGGATGGAGCCTCCCGACCCTCCCGCCACATAATGATCCACACTCATCACTCCACTAGTGCCCACATAGGAGTTATTCAAGGGCAAGTTACCGCCAGCACTCACTTCGCCTCCGCTCAGTCTTAAATTGGACACATCAATGGTAACTTTGCCTCCGCCTGAGGAAATCCACTCTTGGTTTGAGGAATACAAAAATGCGCCTGGAGACCCATAGTCCATCGGCATATATGGAGACCCGTAGGTTGTGTCTGAACATGTGAATTCACAAGAGCCGCCACCTCGCCCGCCATATCCCCCACCCTTATCCAAGCAGGCCTTGAGAGGAGCGTATGGGGCTGTGCCATTGGCTGACAAAGTTGAGTTGGTGAAGAATGCATCTGTGCTGTTGACTTCCACGGAAGAGCCCAGTAGGAAGGAATTCACAAGCACTATTTCTTGGGCATAGAGCTGAATCTGACATGGTTCTTCACTTGTGGGAGAGATGTAGCAAAAGACTTTGACATTGTCTAACTTCAAATGGTCAAGAGCGGAGAAGGTTACTGAGGAGTTGCACAGGAGAGTTTGATCGGTGAGGGTGCAGTTAGGACTGGCAGCGGAGAGGTCGCAGGGATGGGAGCAGAGTTGTGCGGAGCACAAAGGAAGCAAAAGAAGCATAAGCATCCCTTTTATTATTACATGGGGCAATTGTTGAAGGTCAAATATGGGGACACAGCCTGCTGCTAGAACTAGAGTAACTGTTCCAACCGTGATATGCCGCCTTCGCAGGAATGCAGAGCAAAATAAGAACGGGTGGAGGACTGTCCTGACACTCTGCGACGAAGTGTCCGACTTCGAAGTCCATCGGCCAAAGGTACTCTTGCATCGTCAACGCTTACCTGTCCTCTGGATAGCAAAGTTTCCCGGGATTAGATGGACACGCTGCAAACATCCTAGCGAAATGCCAAGAAGTTCTGTCTCATCCACATAATCGAGAGGTAGGCATGTGGAGCCTGGGAGCTGCAGGTGTTTAAGTACAAGTCTGGCAGATAGGATATTGAGCGGTGACCGGGTCGGCGCATTAATGTGGACCCATTGAACCAAGGGGAGAGATGTGGTGCAGGCCAGCACTCTGCACGTGCAGAGGCAGACAACTAGTGCAGAAGGGGAGGCTGTGCACAGCTGCACTCCCAAACTGCAGGGTGCTCAGGCTGAGCGTGACAAGACACAGCTATAAGCGCTCCTAGTCACTAGAGGCAGTGGGAGTGCTGGGAATAACTGCCAAAAAGATGGAGAAATGGAGAGGTCCTAGGCGTCGAATTCCCCTTATTAGCCTAAGTCTGGCCTTTATGCCTGGTATTCGTGCGTGGAAACTCTATGCATATCTCACAGCAATATACCAAATAGTTCTTTCGACCTATGGTTCCCTCCCCCTCGCAGGAAGTACCTACACACAGGCATTAAGTCCTCTCACAAGTTCCTGGTGCCATTTAGTGGACTAGGGCTGGGAAGCTCGGAGATGCAGAAGATCTGCTTGGGCCTGGGCAAGTTGGGTCTGACAGGTCCGCAGTTCCTCTTCCTGTCTTAAGGCCCCGTTGAAGGCGCTCTCCAGGTCGTTTAGATGTGTCCTTGCGCCGAGGATGTTCCCCTCAAAGTCGCTTTTCTGCTTGAGGAACCGTTCCTGCAGACTTCCTGCCTGGCCCACTGCTCCACCTTCTTCCGAGGGGATTTGGACTGCCGGTCTTTCCAGCACCTGTGGAGGCGCGAGTCTGGGCTGTACAGTCGAGCGCTGAACGCAGCGCTGGCAGATAGAGACGGGGTACTGATAAGCAAGAGGGTCTGAGGACTGGCCCTGACATATACCGCATATGTAAGAGCCCTGGGGGCCCAGGGGAGAAAAGGAGTGCTGTCCAGGACTCTGCACGTGTAGTGGGAGGCAGGCAGTACATAAGGTGGGGACAGGCTGGACACAGCTGCACCCCCATACAGCTGTATGTGGACAGGGAACAGCGGCCATATCTATAATCCCAGCTTAGCTGTGGCTGAGTGTAGGAAGGACTAGTAGTGGAGACTCAGAGACTGGATGCGGGTCACCCAGTACTGTCTACTATGTGAGGTAAAGAGTACAACTCTCACTTGCCTATTGGTACCTTTCTTATTGTATATGTGATGTGGAGTATGCTAGAGTTATGGCAATGAAGGGAACTGCAGTGCTATATCTTTACTGCAGGCGCTTTGTGCTCAGAGCAGTGGGAGTGGTTGCAGGAAGTAGAGTGGATAAAGGGCTGTAGCCCACATCTTTTTGGGATGGGACGAGCTTATGGAAGGGAAAATGAGGCTAATTGAGGCAAATCTTCCCAATATGTATATGTGAAATAGCAGAATACAACGCCTATCGTTGGAACAGTCATATTCGCCCAGCACTAAAGGAAGGCACCACAGGGAGAAGGGAAACTAACTATTACTAGACGGCGGGGCACTACAGTTTCCAAGTTGAAGTGCTTACATTAACCGCTATAAGTGATGAAATAGACCCCCCTGCCTTGTCCACTACAGGCTGAGAGCCTTCTCTCCCTTCGGTGATCTGACTTCACTGCGTTTTACTAGCTGTTCGTTTTGTCCCACTGCAAACTTCAGCACGAAATTAGCTGAATTTACCACTAAGAGGTTGTTCCGCATACAAACAGCTGTTAGCATTTTCCGGAACAGGGATCTGCACAGGCAGGAACGTGTCTGACTCTGGGGAAAAAGCTTCCATTACTTGAGAACCATAGCCACATAGGTAGATAAGGCCTCTGAATAGGCACGAATTGAAGCAATACCTGGCTTCTTAGTAACATGTAAGGAGCGGATTAAAGTGGTATCTGGCTTCTCTCATGTTGTTACTTCTTACAGGTATTGACTGCTGGATAGTGGTGTAACGCTTACCACATTTGCCCTCGATCTATGCACATCCGCTGAAAGATGGTCTCTCGACCAAAGCAGCACTAGTGCAGATATGCAGAAATAAGCCACCGCCAGGCCGTCCATGTGGAGATTCAGCCACATTTCGCACCCGTAATTGGAGAAAAG